>ENA-ORXT01000072-ORXT01000072.1-marine-metagenome-genome-assembly--contig:-NODE-72-length-151978-cov-9.423618_pt1 | contig 151978 bp, 126 predicted proteins | sample MGYA00237868_ERZ511482 | MGnify/ENA metagenome assembly ERZ511482 | reverse complement strand
TTACAAGTTGCGTCAGGAGCCATCAGTTCAAATCCTGTTATTCCAATTTTAGAAGATTTTTTATTTGACCTTACGGGGAATGTGATTACGATATCTGCAACGAATTTGGAAGTGACAATAATCTCTTCAATCGAGGTGAAAGGGAAAGAGGATGGAAGAGTAGCGATACCGGCCAAAATTCTTTTAGATACCCTAAAAGCATTACCAGACCAACCCGTTAAGTTTAAAATACATAAAGACAATAATTCAATTAAGATTAAGTCAGCTTATGGAGAGTACAAACTTACGGGTGACAATGCCAGTGATTTTCCTGAGACACCTTCGGAGGATAATGTAAATGAAATTGAACTAGAAAGTGGCTCTTTAATTAAGGCGATCAACAATACGATTTTCGCGACAAGCAATGATGAATTAAGACTGGCCATGACGGGCGTTTTAATGCAAATGGATTTTAATAAAGTTATATTCGTTTCTACAGATGCGCATAAATTGGTTAAATATACGATTGGTGGATTGACAAGTGATTTAACAGAATCTATAATAATTCCTACAAAAGGATTGACTGTTTTTAAAAATGCGATTTCTAGCAGTGATGAAGAAACAGCAAAGATTGCTTTCAACAATAAAAACATATTTTTCAAATCAGGAGATACTTTAGTCATAAGCCGATTGATAGATTCTAAATATCCAGACTACAATGCGGTTATTCCTGTTGATAATGATAAAACGCTTGTTGTCAACAGATCTGATTTTCAAAATTCACTGAAAAGGATCGTTATCTATTCTAATAAAACGACTAATCAAGTTGTTTTAAATTTAGTAGAAGACAGCTTGACAATTTCTGCACAAGATTTAGATTTTTCTAATGAAGCCACGGAGCAGATAAGTTGTGATTTTAAACACGAGCCTTTGACCATAGGGTTTAATGCAAAGTTTCTAGTTGAGATGTTAGGCATTATTGAAACTGACGAAATCAATTTACAATTGTCAGCACCGAATAAGGCAGGTATTTTAATACCTACTGATGAGTCAGATCAAGAAAAATTAATGATGCTTGTCATGCCAGTGATGATGAGTCACTAAAATAAATTTACTTTTGAAAATCGGATTGTACTTTGGTTCTTTTAATCCAGTGCATGTAGGGCATATGATTATTGCCAACTACATGGTCAACACTACTGATCTTGATGCGATATGGATGGTCGTTACCCCCCACAACCCTCATAAAAACAAGAAAACTTTAGCGAAGGATTTTGACCGCTTGCACTTGGTTAATTTGGCTTGTGAAGGTACAAGTAAGATTAGGGCTTCGCAGATTGAATTTAATTTGCCTAAGCCTTCCTATACAATTGATACAATGACATATTTGGGAGAAAAATATCCAGATCATAATTTTAGTCTCATCATGGGCGGAGATAATTTATTGACTCTGCATAAGTGGAAAAATTATGAATTGCTCCTAGAAAAATATCCTATTTACGTTTACCAGCGATCAAGTTATGAAGTCCCAGATTTAGTAAATCATTCCAATATTACCCTTTGTGATGCCCCATTGTTAGAAATATCTTCTTCATATATTAGGAAGCTTATTAAAAATAAAAAGTCGATTAGATATCTTGTACCAGACAAGGTGTTTGATTATTTAGAGAATAATCCAATTTACGAAAGGCTTGTTCAATAATCTGGTCATATTTACGTTTTTATGCTGTCTATGATACGAATAACCACAGTCCTCACGCTGCTCATATTAGTTAGTCTGCAATATGGCTTGTCACAGAGTGATATTGCTATAGGAGAATGGAAATCTCATTTGCCTTATTCTCATGCGAGATATGTAACGCAGAGCGAAGAGAAAATCATTTTTGGTACAGAATTGTCTTTGTTTACTATAGATAAAGAAGATCAATCTATTGAGTACATAAGCAAAGTAGATGGCCTAACAGAAACAGGTATACAACACTTAGACTACGACCCATTTAATAATCAAGTTATAGTTGCTTATGACAATAGCACGATAGATATTGTTTCGCAATCAGAGGTGTTTCCTATTATCGATTTAAGGGAAAACACAAACTTTAACAACAGACAGATTTTAGATACTTATGTCCAAAATGCAGAATGGATGTATGCCGCTACAGGTTTTGGTTTGATACAATTTAATTTAATAGATCGAGAGTTTGGTTTTACGCTTGACGCGAAACAAATTATAAACAATGTTGATGGTAATGACGACATCGTGTTAATCTCAGGTGAGGACGGGGTGTATAAATTAGATGTACTCAATGCTGTTTTTCCAAACGCGTTTAGTGAATGGGAAAAAATCGAAAATGGATTGCCTCAAGATTACAGTCCATTAGACGTTTTGGTAATAGGTGATCGTTCGTATATCGTTATTGACAATTCAGTATTTGTCTCAAATAACTTTACTGACTATGTGCTTGTATACGAAAACACGGATGCTGCATTAAATATTCGTTTTTTAAAAGAAGTACCCGAAGGCTGGATGGCTGGACTGCGTGGCACAGGTTTTAACAGCAAGTTGATGGTGTTTGATAATCAAGATACTCCCATAGATGAGATAGGTTCTTGTGTAGCTCGATTAAGAGATGCAGAGATTACAGAAGATGGATCAGTATATTTTGCGGATGACTTTGATGAAGTGAGAATAATAGATGAAGCGGGAAATTGCATGCAAAACATTTATCCTGGTCCTTTTAACAGGGATGCTTCTGATGTATCCATTAAGGACAACAAAGTTTTTGTAGCATCTGGTGGGGTCTCTGAAAGTTTTGGAAATAATTTTGGAAGGAACGGAATTTATATTCTTGAAGATAACGAATGGAACAATATCAATCAGGATGTTAATCCCTTCTTTAGGGATAAGGATTTACAAATGTTTTATCAGGTCGAGGCGCATCCTTCTGAGCCGATCGTTTACATTGGTATATTTGGACAAGGTGTAGTTGAATATAATTATGAAACGCTAGAGCAGCAACTGTTTATTGATGACAATACTAATGGTGCTTTAGGTGAACAAATTGGAAATCCTGGTGCTATAAGAATAACAGGGATGACCTTTGATGATGATGATAATTTATGGGTCAGTAATTTTGGTGCAGCCAACCCGGTAGCCGTGAAATCAGCGGATGGTCCTTGGTATAACTTCTCCGTGAGTTCTGATAAGAAAGTAGAGGAGTTAATTGTGGATGACTTTGGGTATGTGTGGGTTGTTGTTGCAGGAAATACTGGCGGAGTTAATGTTATAGATCCGGGTGAGTCTCTCGCCGATCCTTCTGATGATGGTCCTACAAGATTTATAAATTTAAATAACTCAGAAATATCAACAGGACTGGTTAACTCTATAGCCAAAGATTTAGATGGGGCCATATGGGTAGGTACCGCGGAGGGTGTTGTCACATTTGAGTGTGGGCCTACAGCAAATGAAAGTACATGCTTAGGGTCTAAACGAAGAGTAACCCAAGACAGCATCGTAGGATTTCTTTTAGGATCTGAAGATGTGATATCTATAGAAGTTGATGGTGCCAATCGCAAATGGTTTGGTACAAGAAATGGCATTTTTGTTCAGGACCCATCAGGCGAAGAAGAGATTGCAAGGTTTAATGTTGAAAACAGTCCGTTGTTTGATAATACGATTAAGACAATGAGATATAATCCTGAAACAGGAGAAATGTTTATAGTAAGTAACAAAGGTATTCAAAGCATACGCACCGAAACAACGGGAGCGAGTAGTCGTCATGCAGCTCAAGTAATTGCATTTCCTAATCCGGTACGGCCGGAATATGGAGGACCTGTTGCCATCAAAGGTTTAGCTAGAGACGCTGAGGTACGTATAACAGATATAGACGGGCAGCTTGTATTTGAAACAGATGCATTGGGTGGACAAGCGATATGGGATGGAACACATTACGACAGATCTTCTAAAGTAGGATCAGGCGTCTACTTGGTATTTAGTTCTACCACAGATACCTTCAGCGAGCCCGATACCTTTGTTACCAAAATCTTGGTAGTAAGGTAGCAAGTCCCACAGCGAGCGAAGCGAACGGTCTCTCAGTGAGCGAAGCGAACGGTCCCGCAGCGAACTTGCCTTCCGGTAGACAGGCGCTAGCGAGCGGTCTCGCAGTAAGCGCTAGCGTACGGTCATCGATTCACTTAAGTGAATCGATAGCTTTCTGATAAACCTTCTCATACTGAGGCACAATCAAGTCCTTTCTAAATGTATTGGCTTTTGCAATAGCATTCTTCCTGAAGCTTTTTAGTTTTGCTGGATCTTGTAAAATTTCAATAGCATAATTAGCCATCTCCTTTACATTTCCTACATCACTTAGGTATCCAGTTTCACCATGTACATTTACTTCTGGAATTCCTCCAACATTACTTGAGATAACGGGTACTTCTGTAGCCAAAGCTTCCAAAGCTGCGAGCCCAAAACTCTCGTGCGTTGAGGGTAGGATAAATAGATCACTTATTGATAGTAGACGCTCCACAGCATCTTGTTTTCCTAGGAAGATTATTTCATCACAGAGTCCTATTGTCCTACATAATTGCATAAGTGTAGATCGTTCTGGTCCATCACCAATAAGTAATAGTTTGGCAGGTATTTTTCTATATACTTCTTCAAAAATCCTGATGACATCATCAACTCTTTTCAACTTCCTGAAATTCGAAGTGTGTGAGATTATAAATTCGCCATTTGGTGCAATCGAGTTTTTAAAGTCTAAGTCTTCTTTTCTTGTAAATTTTGTCTCATCAATAAAATTGTAAATTACATCTATATCTTTATTGACATTGAAGGAGTCCAAAGTTTGTTGCTTCAAAGATTCCGATACAGAAGTAACTGCATCAGATTGATTGATGCTAAATTCTACAACCGGGAGATAAGCTGCATCTAGACCAATCAAGGTGATATCTGTTCCGTGCAAGGTGGTTACCACAGGAATATTGATATTCTGTTCTTTTAAAATGCTTTTCGCCATAAATGCAGCAGAAGCATGAGGAATGGCGTAATGTACGTGCAATACGTCCAATTTTTCATGAATAGCAATGTCAACCATCCGACTGGCAAGAGCCGTTTCGTACGGAGCATACTCAAACAATGGGTATTCTGATGAATTAACTTCGTGGAAATATATATTTTTGTGGAAGTCAAACAATCTTGCTGGTTTTTTGTAAGTAATAAAGTGGATTTGATGCCCACGATGTGCCAGTGCAATGCCTAATTCCGTTGCTAATACTCCGCTACCTCCGTATGTAGGGTAGCACACAATACCTATTTTCATCTATTCGAATTATATTTCATTAACAACTGAATGTATAAAAAGTGAACAATAAACTTCAAATTAATCACAAAGCCTCAAAAATAGCAGTTTCTGCACAGTAAATGGTCGTTTATTCAATCAAAGACATAGAGGAAATTACCGGGGTTAAAGCCCACACACTTCGTATTTGGGAAAAAAGATATGATATCATCAAACCCGAAAGAACCAAAACCAATATCCGATATTATACTGAAGACCATCTGAAATATATTTTATGTATTACACTTCTCAACAACAACGGTTTTAAGATATCTCAGATTGCAGAAATGTCTGCAGAAGAAATAAAAGAAAATACATCTAGATTAAGCAACACCGAAGAACATCAGGAAGATCAAATGGATGTGCTTACTTTTGCTGTTATCAGTATGGATGATTATGCTGTAAATATTATTCTAAATAAATATATCCAAGACTTTGGATTTGAAAAAACAATGGATTTACTGATCAATCCATTTCTTGAGAGACTTGGTGCGTTGTGGGTAACCGGAACCATCAAAAGTATCCACGAAAGCTTTATAAGTGAAATTCTGCGCCAGCGCACAGCTATTGAAATTCAAAAATTAAAACAAGCAGATTTAAGCAAGCCCAAGATTATACTTTACCTCGGAGAAGACGAAAAACAAGAGTTGAGTATGATATTCTTACTCTACATTCTAAAATCAAAAGGATTGAATGTTACGCTAGTTGGCTTTGATCTTACAATTAAGGATGTTCTAGACGCCTATCACGTTTTGGAGCCAGCATATATTTACACAATCATCAATCAAGAATTGAAAGATCATAACCTTGATTCGTATATAAATTATCTAGCAAAATCAATTGGTAATAGCAAATTGATACTATCTGGATTTAAGATTCAATCATCGTCTATTGATTTTCCAGCCAATTGCATGGAGATCAATGATATGGATTCTGTCATTGATTACTTGACATCTGAGTCCAATGCTTGATATTTAAGCTATTTAGGCTAATTTTGTATTCAACTTAAAAAGCATGTTTCCAGAATACGATGTTATTGTTGTTGGTGCAGGTCATGCAGGCTGTGAAGCTGCTGTCGCTGCCGCAAATATGGGTGCAAAGGTCCTGCTAGCAACCATGAATATGAACACCATCGCTCAGATGAGTTGCAATCCTGCTATTGGAGGTGTTGCAAAAGGACAAATTGTACGAGAAGTAGATGCTCTCGGTGGTTACACTGGTATTGTCACAGATCATACTAGAGTTCAGTTTAGAATGTTGAACAAATCCAAAGGTCCTGCTATGTGGAGCCCAAGAGCACAAAGTGATCGGATGATGTTTGCAGCCAAGTGGAGACAGATGTTAGAAGAAAATGAAAACATTGACTTTTGGCAGGAAATGGTCACTGGACTTATCGTAAAAAATGAAGTCTGTGTAGGTGTAAAAACTGGAATTGGTCTTGAAATTCCTTCCAAATCAGTCGTACTTACAAATGGAACCTTTCTTAATGGTTTAATTCATATCGGCGATAAAAATTTTGGAGGAGGAAGAGCTGGAGAAAAAGCTGCAACAGGAATAACAGAACAATTAGTAAGCCTCGGATTCGAATCGGGAAGAATGAAAACTGGTACTCCACCAAGAGTTGATGGACGTACCCTCGATTATTCCAAAATGGAAATTCAAGAAGGAGATGAGGACCCATCTAGGTTTTCTTATACGGATACTCCTAATCTGAAAAAGCAAAGACCCTGTCATATAACTTTTACAAACACCGATGTCCACGAAAGCCTTAAGGATGGTTTTTCTCGATCACCAATGTTCAATGGAAGAATCAAAGGGCTTGGTCCCCGTTATTGCCCTTCCATCGAAGACAAAATAAATCGATTTGCCGATAAGGACAGACACCAACTTTTTGTAGAACCAGAAGGGTGGAACACTTGCGAAATTTATGTAAATGGTTTTTCTTCTTCTTTGCCAGAAGATGTACAATACAAATCTTTGAGGAAGGTACCTGGCTTTGAAAATATGAAAATGTTCAGACCTGGTTATGCAATCGAATATGACTTTTTCCAACCAACACAACTCAAAGCATCATTGGAAACACGAAGAGTTTCTGGTTTGTTTTTCGCCGGTCAAATCAATGGGACAACAGGCTACGAAGAAGCAGCCGCACAAGGATTGATGGCAGGACTAAATGCAGCACAACACATATTTAATATGGACCCCTTTATTCTTAAAAGATCAGAGGCATATATCGGTGTGCTCGTAGATGACCTGATCAATAAAGGGACAAAAGAACCTTACAGGATGTTTACCTCGCGAGCGGAGTTTAGAATATTGTTGAGACAAGATACAGCTGATTTGAGATTGACTCCATTAGCAAATGAGATTGGTATGCATCATCTCGAACAAAGGATGGAAAATGTCGAAAAGAAAGAATCTAGCTTAAAAGAAATTGAAAAGTTTTTTGAAAACAAAAGTATTACACCAGACGAAATAAATCCATTCTTAGAATCCAAAGGCTCAAAACCTATCAGTCAACAAGTAAAACTCAAGGGTATATTGCTTAGACCAAATATTGGTATTCATGAGATGAGATCGTTTGTGACTACCCTCGATTCTGATTTAGAAAAATATGATCCCGAGACTTTGCAGACTTCAGAAAATACGATGAAGTATGCAGGCTATATTCAAAAGGAAAAGGAAATGGCCGATAAAATGGATCGACTTGAAGGAGTAAAATTGATGGAAGATTTTGAGTACGCAAGCATAACAGCTCTATCTGCAGAAGCAAGAGAAAAACTCAATGAGATTAAACCAAGAACGATAGGCCAAGCGAGTAGAATAAGTGGAGTATCTCCATCTGACATTTCAGTACTATTAGTTCATGTAGGAAGATGAAAAACGGGAACGCCTGTATTAAATGTCACTCAAGTGACATAAGGAAAATTGAAGGAAAAAGACCTTTTTCTGATGATGTCAATTCTGCCAAGGTGGGAGCGTTTAAAAAGATCTATATCACTAGATTTGTATGCATTTCTTGTGGTTATTCTGAAGAATGGATAGAGAAAGAGAGAGATTTAGAATATTTGGCAAAAAAAGCCGAACAACCCGATGATTTTTCCAACTTTGTATAATACTATAAAATTGACCTAACTTTTAATATTATGTCCGTATTCATTAGCTTTTTACTCTTTTTATTTCCTCAAAATATTAATCAATTTAATCAAGAATTAGCATTGAGTGCTGAGGAAACAAAGGCAATCAATGAGTATGTTGATTATTTTAACGAATCAATACATGGAATGTTGATCATTCATCGTCTCCTTGAAAACAACAATCAGGACATTAATAAGTATGTAGATCTAGACGGATATCAAATCAATTTTTACACAAATAATGATCTTCCTAAAAACATTTTTGAAGATCCAGAGCAATGGTTTTATGAAGTAAGTCCGGAAAAAAGATTTCAAAATTTAAAAGCAGTTCAAAATAATTTGCCAGCCGCTATCAAAAGTGACCTTATAAGCCAGTCAAGCACAATTCATTCGATTTGCACTTCCGTAAATTCGATTCGATTTGAAGTAGAAAAGTATATTGATGAACATGACCTAACAGTTAGAGAAGAACTTTATGGTGTCTATGAATTATTAGAAAAGGCAGTTGACCTTTACAGTAATTTTTATGCTACGCAAAATTCCTTTCAGAATTCTATTAAGCCTTATACTACAAAAGCACTTGAAGATAATAAGGATGATAGCTTTATGAATATGTATAGAGCATTTATGGAATTGCATACAAATTCAAAGAATATATTACATGCGCTTAGAATTAAAGATGAAGCACAAATTTCAAAATTAAATAAGGAGCTAAAAACTGCTTACGCAAACTTTGAAACACAAGTAAATAGTCCTGAGTATGCTGGTAAGTACAATAAGAACCTACAATACTCTACAATCCAAACAAAGGTAAAAGATGTAATCAAGGCAGCTGATGAATTCGAATCTGGAAATATTCCAGTTGAATATAAGCTATATGGTAAGTATTATTATTTCCACAATAGCAATGTCATTAATAAATTCAACAAGTATGGAAACGGTTTTGTAAATGAAATGAATAAGCTATCTGATAAGCAGAATTCTTTGTTTCCTCACTTCTTAGAAGTTCCTCATTATTTCCAAGTGATCTATCCTATGAAAATTATAGAGCAAGATTACATTGTAAGTGAATCTGAAATGATTGATGCTGTTCCTACAACAATAGAGAATAGAGATGTGGTAGTTAATGAAAATGTTATCAAGGCTGAAACAAACTTATTGGAAATTGAATTGTACGATTACAAATTAAAGGACAATGATATTGTATCAGTAAACTTTAATGGTGATTGGATTTTCAAAAATCTCTCATTGGAGACAGAGCCAAAAAAGTTGAAATTAAAATTAAATGATACTGGTGTTAACTATCTTTTAATCCAAGCTGAAAGCGTGGGTATTATTTCTCCTAACACTGTAGCCATCAAATATAAGATTGGATTAAAAAGAGATGAGATCATCTTAGAATCAGATCTTAATAGTTCAGCTCTAATTGAATTTTCTGTAGACAATTAATTTAAAATGAAAACTTACCTTCTTTGTCTTGTAATACTTTGTTCAAGTTGTGCAACCTTGCAAAAGGGTAGCAGGTTATCTGATCATAAAAGACAACTCAATTCTGCTGCTAAAATGATTGAAGATCCAAACAAACAGGTAGCAATTTTAATGAAAAGTCTTACCACAATGATGAGTGAAAGTCTTGACTTTTTAGATCCACAAAAAGGATTAAAATTTGTAAACAAATACAAAGATCAAAACGAAAAATCTATCCAAGCCATCATCTCCAATCTTGAAACATGGATGGGTGCAATGGCCCCAGCAGAAAAAGTAGCCACTGTTCTTGGATTGGTCAAGGAAGAAAATGTACAAGAATTTATAACTCTTGTACCTAAGTTTGAAAAGAAGTATAAGCAGATTCAGTTCTTCAGTAAGATCTCAAACAAATTTAAAGGGCTGTTCTTTGGTTCCTAGTTGATAATTAGAATAGTTAAATATTCAATGGATTAACTGATATCATAACAATAACCAATTGTTGCCAAATCAACTACACCGATATTTCTGATGCTGTAAAATTATACGCTTCCAACTATTATCAGTATAATAATAGATGCTGCACTAATCAGATTTCTTTTGTATTCAGATAGTATAGAAAGCTCGATTATCTCATTTTCAGGATGAGGACGTAATTGCTATACTATATTATCTAGAACGCATAATATTTGACCTCATCGATATCTATTTGATATCGTTCTGTGATGTATCATAATTTTCATTCTAGAATAATACTTCTACTTTACTGAGTTAGATTCAGATATACCCGAACTATGATTAATTGCAAAAGCTTCTTTGCCAGAGTATAGACATATCTGGCACCATATTTCTGGAACCTTTAGATCTATTATATCCTAATACTATTCCATCCTCATTAGATCTTTCAAAGACAAGTATCACTTGTAAGAGAGTAGGAGTTTATCTGAGCACAAAAAGCTATTCGATGCCGCTGCTAAATTGAGGATACTAACAAAAGATAGAAGTTCTAATGGTAAGCTTAAGTAAAATATTGAGTGAAGGTCTTATAATTTACTTCCACACCACGGACTAAAATATATAATCAACTACAAAATCAAAACAATAATTTATCTGATCCGATAGCCCAATGATGACATATTAAATATTGAAACAAGGGTAAAAGTAATGGCCGCAGCAGAGTAACATCTACTGATCTTGAGTTGGTCAAAGAAGAAAATGTTCAGGAATTTACAACCCTTGTACCTAAGTTTGAAAAGAATTACAAACAAATGCGATTCTTCTGTAGCAGCTCAAACAAATATAAAGGACAATTCTTTAGTTCAGAAGTTGACAAAAAAAAGGCCCAATCTCCGAAGAGATTGGGCCTACATCATAACAACTCTCAATTATTGTTTAATAAACTTCATTGACTGTTTGTCAAATCCATTTACAATTCTCATATAATATAATCCTTGAGGTAAGCTCGAAACATCTAGTGATTGTTCAGAGGCAGAAAAGTTATACTCTTCTAACATTTGCCCACGATTATTAAAAATAGTTACAGTAATCGGATTTCCGTCATATTCAGACAACATAGAAACGTTGATTATATCATTTGCCGGATTAGGGCTCAACTGATATACTCTCTTATCTAGATTGCTTGATAGTTGACTAGGATCGACATCTATGTTTATTTGGACATCGTTTTGTGGCGTATTATCAACCGCCATTCTTGATACGATATCTCTACTATGCTTAACTAAGTTAGATACATCTGAATTAACATAAATTGCAGATGCTCCTTGCCAAAGTGTTGACATAATTGGAGTCATATCTCCTGAAGTTGTTGGTCTTCTAAATCCTAATACTTTTCCACCTGCATTAGCTCTTTCAGCAACAAATATCATATCTGTTTCAGAATCATAGCCAATATCAACTGGGTTTCCCAGCTCAGACATAGGACCAGCAATTCTAATTTGTTCTGATGAACTAATTGTACCATCAGCTTTAGCAGCAGTATAATTTGCTATTACAACAAATCCACCATCTGAATCAGAACCTGCATCACCAATATCTGTCAAAATCATAAGATCTGACATACCATCATAAGTAATTCCATGTGTTCTAACAAGTCCTTCTACTGATATCATTCTTGATGGAATAGGATTATTTTGTCCTATTACAAAGAAGTTATCAAATTCTGCAATCATATTTGAATTATCAACTACTGCATACAGATTATCACCTTCTCCATGGATACCCCATAGGTTAATGTTTGTTACACATTTTCCTACAAACATCATGTTACCACCATCATTCAAGTATTTGAAGAATGAGTTAGTTTGGTTGTTTGCATCGTTTGCATCATCAGCAACTATTAACATTCCGTTAGAAGCTGCAAGCTCACGTCCATTTGTAAATCCACCTCCTACTGATGCACCATATGGTGGTTGACCACTAGTTGTAATTGCTGGTACAACACCATCGAGTCTAAGGATAGAGTTATTCATTCTATTTACCTGGAAAAGCATGTCAGTACTACTGTTGTAGTAGATACCATCAGCATCATTAGTGTATGTAAAGAAGCTATTTTGCGCAAAGCAATTGTCTTCTAGGATATCAATAAACGCAACTTTGTTTTGGTTATTCGATGAAACAAATAACTGTGCAACAGCGCTTAATTCTTCAGCCAATTGTCCGTCTTCTGAATTAGGAACATGTATAGATGAAGCTCCAGCGAAGTCAATATTTACGTCAGGAGCTGAGTCACCAGCAGCTGCATTAGATGCAAAAGATAATACCTTTCCACCACCGTTAGCACGCTCTGCTACATAAATAATTGAATTATCAATATTGTATCCTACATCAACTGGATTTCCTAATAATGTTGATGGACCTGCAATTCTAGTTTGCTCACTCATATCGATTACTCTGTCTGAGCTAGCAGAACTCCAATCATTAATAATAACCAATGCGCCATCTGTATCACTTCCAGCATCACCAACATCAGTTAATATCATAAGATCTTGTTCTTGATTGTAATGAAGACCGTGCGTTCTGACCAATCCTTCAACACTAATTGAGAATGTAGGAGTTATACTTCCTGATCTCGGTGCGAAGAAGTTTTTGAAAACAGCAACCCTATTTGAATTATCTTCGACAGCATAGATAGTTTCACCTACAGCTTGAATACCCCATAGGTTGATATCTACATCATATCTGCTTTGTAATGAAAATGATGTACCGTCTGCATTTCTGTTAAGAACGATAAATCTATTTTGATCACCATTAGCTGCTGATGCATCCTGTGCAATCACTATTCTGTCACCACTTACAGTAATTTCTCTACCATTAATACTTTCTGCTGCAGAAAGACCACGTACAGTTGATGCCATATCATTGTTAAAATTATCTAGGGCATATACTGCTCCGTTATCTCTATTTAATTGGTAAAGCAATTGATTGCCTTGATCAAAATAGATTCCGTCTGCATCGTTGGCTGGACTATTTGTAGTTGTAAATGAGACTGCATCATTTTCATCAATATCAAATGTTCCAATCAATTTTGAGTTATTTGATGATACAAAGAATTTTCCGATTGATTCTCCTGGAGGTGGTGGGTTTCCGCCATCAACCAATTCTCCACTACAATCTCCAGTACCGTCTGCCGGTAAAGCTAGATATGGAAAGCTTCCACCAAATGCTTTATCATTTTCTTCTACACCAGTGGTGTATGTAAGAACGTCAAGCAAGTCTTGAGTTACAGGAGAAGGAGATGACATTGGATCAAAATCATCGTACCAAAGACCGACTGCTGCTAATACAACACCTGCTACTGCTTGTAGCTCAATTCTTGTTACATCATCTTCCAATCTTCTACCATTTGGAAATCCATCCATGTTTGGTATAAATTCAAGATCTGCACTTTCGTTAAATGGCGCTACAGTCAAACCAATAGCTGCTGCTTGTACCAAACCTAGTGAACTAAAATTAGCATCATCTCTTGGTGTAGGAGGTACTGCCATATTAAGTCTCAACATATCACCACCGTTTGGCAAAAAGTTGTTGACAAATGGTTTACCCGCTGCAAGAGGATTTCCTTCTTTTCCTGTAGCCAATTGATAAGGTATAACATTTGGAACTCCTGTATGAAATGCAGGCCATAAATCAACTGATCTTGGCATTCCTGGACCAGGTAATAATAATGTACCAAATACAGCATCATCCAATGCAGTTCCTGCTACAGCATCACTTCCTTTCAAACTAAAAAGTCCGTCAGCGCCATTAGAAAAGTCAAATGCGCCCAATGAGGCAGTTTGTACTCTCAATGGTGAAAAAGCTGGTACAGCTCCACCAAAAAGATCGTCATCCATATATAGAGCCAATTCTGGATTAAAAAAGTATTGGTCTAAAGTTGTTTCAGTAATCTCATCGTAAGGAGTGATAGCATTCCAGAAATCTTTACTTCCAATTGGAATTACAGCCTCATTAGTCAAAGGCATTCCCAATCTTGATACTTGTACCCACTCACCACTAAAACTTGGATCTTCCGTAGAAGAAAGTGTTGTCATAGATGGTCTACTTGCTGAAGCCCATACACCTATAACATAATCTGGATCTAAGATATTTGTAGGAGTAGCTGGTGCTCCTGCCTTCAATAGGGTAGCAATAGGTACTTGAATTGCAAGCGCACTTACATTATAACAAGCAACTCCATCAACTGGAGTACCATTTTGTCTAGGAGCATCTCCTAAATCAAAAATACCTCCTAAGTCAACAAAGAATGGATCATCAGTAGGTCCAGCAAAAACAGTTTCACCTGTTGAGCTAGTAGTAATTGCACTATTAAATAGTGTTGCATAATCAGTACCTAGACCAACAGGACTTTCAATAGATCTTGGTCCAATATTGTTAGGTGGAACGATTCCATTCTGAACAATAGTTTCAAAAGTTACTCCACCATCCATACTTCTTTCTAAAGTATAAGTAGTCTTTAAGTTTTGAGCTCCAAGTCTAATGTTGAAAAAAGTAGTTGGATCTTCATTCTCCTGGTTAAAAGTAAACCTATAAGTAATTTCATCTCCAGCTACAGCTGCATCATTGTCAACATGTATTTCATATCGAATATTTTCTCCGAATGAATAATAGTTTGGTCCTCCTTGCGGTAATTGCAAAGGCACGTATGTTGCGATAATCGTAATCATGTCAGGATTATCTGGACTTCTAAAAGCATACAAATCCACATTATCAGCCAATGGGTCTTCTGCAATTAGAGGAGCCTCTCTATGACTTGATGACCATGCGTCTAGACTTACTAGCATTACAGACATCAAGATTAGTATAAATTTATATATATTAATTTGTTTCATTTTTTGAATATTATTGTCTCACTGCAGTACCTCTCCACGGCATAGCTAGGTAGGGAAACGAGTTAGTAAATTCAGCATCATTCTTTTCAACTCCAGTTGAATAAGTCAATACATTTAATAAATCTTCAGTTACAGGGCTTGCAGAATTGTTAGGATCAAAATCATCATACCATAATCCTACTGCAGCCAATACTACTCCTGCTACCGCTTGCAACTCAATTCTTGTTACATCATCTTCTAATCTTCTTCCGTTAGGGAAACCATCCATATTTGGTATGAACTCTAAATCGGCTGTTGCATTAAATGGAGCAACTGTCAAACCAATTGCTGCTGCTTGTACCAAACCTAATGAACTAAAATTGGGATCATCTCTTGGTGTAGGAGGCACTGCCATGTTAAGTCTCAACATATCACCACCGTTTGGTAAAAAGTTGTTAACAAATGGCTTACCTGCTGCAAGAGGATTTCCATCTTTTCCTGTAGCTAATTGGTAAGGTATAACATTAGGCACTCCTGTATGGAATGCAGGCCATAAATCTACTGATCTTGGCATACCTGGACCAGGTAATAATAGTGTACCAAATACTGCATCATCTAAAGCTGTTCCTGCTACCGCATCACTTCCTTTTAAAGAAAAAAGTCCATCTCCTCCATTAGAAAAGTCAAAAGCACCCAATGATGCAGTTTGTACTCTTAATGGACTGAAAGAAGGTACTGCGCCGCCAAATTGATCGTCATCCATGTACAAAGCCAACTCTGGGTTGAAAAAATATTTGTCCAAAGTTGTTTCTGAAATTTCATCGTAAGGACTGATTCTATTCCAGAAATCTTTATCACCAATAGGAATTACTGCTTCGTTTGTCAAAGGCATTCCTATTCTTGATACTTGAATCCAATCACCAGAATATTCAGGTGATTCTCCTGGAGCAATCGTCTTCAATGATGGTCTAGAAGCTGAAGCCCATACACCGATAACATAATCAGGATCTAAAATAGATGTAGGTGTAGTAGCCGCTCCTGACTTAAGTAAAGTAGTTATTGGAATTTGTAGTGCAATAGTATGTACATTATACTTAGCTAATGCATCTCTATTGTTTCCATCTTGTCTTGGTGAATTACCAAGATCAAAGATAGCTCCTAAATCAACAAAAAATGGATCATCTACTGAACCAGCAAAAACAGTTTCTCCTGTTGAAGTAGTTGTTATTGCGTTAGTAAATAATTCTTGATAAGTTGTACCAAGCCCAACGTCAGACTCAATCGAACGCGGTCCAATATTCGGTGGAGGAACAATTCCTTCTGAAACAATTGTTTGGAAGTTTTCACCTCCATCCATACTTCTTTCTAAAGTGTAGGTAGTTTTTAAGTTTTCAGCACCCAATCTGATATTAAAGAAAGTTGTAGGATCTTCATTTACTCTGTTAAAAGTAAATCTGTACACGATATCATCACCTGGTGTGGCAACATCGTTGTCGATATGAATTTCATATCTTACATTCTCGCCGAATGTATAATAGTTTGGACCTCCATAAGGAAGCTCGGCAGGGATGTAATTTGCGATAACCGTAATTGTATTTGGGTTATCTGGGCTTCTAAAAGCATACAAATCTGTATTGTCTGCTAGTGGGTCATTGGCAATCAAAGGTGCCTCTCTATGACTTGAGCCCACTAAATCCATGGTGCAAAATAGGACCATAGCAAAAAGTAGTAAAGACCTACTCAATTGTGGGAAAGGCCATTTTTTAAGCTTTTCTTTCATCGTAGTTAGTTTGTATTCAGAGAATTGTTTTGTTTAAACTACATTCTGAATCAGGTTAATAAAAATTATCTGTTCAATTGGGATTGCAATTGTTGGATATCAGGGTAATTTGCATTCGTTTTTAGTGCAACTTTTGCATATTCTTTTACCTCGTCATTTTGATCTAATTGAGTATATATTTTTGCCATCATTAGATTGACGTCGATATTTTTTGGTCTTTTGTTGTATTCTTCCTCCGCATACTTCAAAGCAGAATTTGGATCTTCTCTTTGATCTAGAAATAAGTTTGCATATTCTAAATTCATATTGTGTCCATGAGTTACATCATCTAGAAGCATTTCATCGATTTCAGAAGAGATCTTTTTAAATTCTTCATCCCTTTTTGTCATCTTCAAAATTTCTGCTAATGAAATATAAAATCCTACTTCTGGAATTATTTCAATTGCTTCTCTATATTTTTTTTCTGCCTCTTCTATATTTCCCTTTTCAAACTCTATATCTCCAAGTGCAGCAACAGCGAAAGGATAATCCTTTCTCATTTCTAGTACAGTACTGTATATAGTTTCTGCATCTTCAAGTTTTCCATATTTCTGATGTAATTCTCCAAGTGTAAGCATAGCCCATGCAGTTTCCTCTGTTCCAGGAAATCCAGCTTCAACTGCCATTTTCATAGCAGTCATAGCCCCATTAGTATCACCATGGATCTCTCTTAAATATGAGACTCGGCTGTACGAACGAATATCCGGCTTTATGCTGACCATTTGATCTGCAAATGCAATGGCTTTATCATAATTACCAAGTTCTACATTGGCGTCAACCAAAACACCGAATATCTGAGCATTTCTAGGATTTAGAACAATCGCTTCTTGCCCTGTTTTTAGAGCATCCGCAAATTCATGTAAGGAAAGTTGAATACTTGCCTTGGTAACCAAACTTAAAAACTTAATATTATTTGGAACTTCTTTTGAAGCTAAAATTTCTTCCACCTGATTGAGAGCAGCTGGATAGTAATGTCCGTGTTCACCAGTAACTCTTGCTTCTTTGATATAAAGCTGAGCAAGCTCTAATTTTTGTGTTGGTTCAACTGTTCCTTCATTTGTAGATTTTAAAATAGCGGCATATTGATTTTGAACAATATCCCATTCTTTTCCATTTTGAATTTTTTCACTTCTTTCTAATAATTCAGGAATTTTATCAACTGTGATTGATTCTGATTTATCCGCGTTGCAAGAAAAGAGTGAACTTAAGACAATAAGGAAAATGAGATTGTTAACGATAAATTTCATAATAAATAATTGATGTTGTTGATGAGTCTGCTTGTATATACGGGCAGAATTGGATAAACGGTTTTTAAAAAGTTAAAAAAATATTAATGAATAGCTAATACAAGCAAAAGCCTTATAAACACTGAGTTTATAGTAGTCGAAAATTAGAAACTAATAAAAATTTGATAATATTATTATACGTTTTGTACCCCCTATCTATTACCATGTTTTCGGTACTCGAAAACCGTGACAATTTTTGCGAATATAGTCTTTATAGGCAATATCATATGAATGAAAGTAATTTTTATAGGAAACATTTGCACTTAAAGAGCAATAAATAAAGTGTTTCATAAGCGCAACGATGTCCATTTCGGCTTCAGAAATACAACCATTAGTAATTAAACTTATACCAGGTTCCAATGTTCGGTTTTTTTTTTTAAAACATCGGCATATTTTTTTGCAACATGAAAATTGACTGATTTTAGAATTATAGTTTGAAGTTTGTATGTTGCCCTAAAGTCTTGCATCTTCAACTTTTAGGGATGTTGATCAGCATATTAGTATAATTAAGGCTTGATGGCCTTGCTTTTGCAAATGGGCCTATTGGATTTGTATCAGCTTCAGTAAAAGTCTACTTTAGCTATGAATTATGTACTGTATAGTGATCATAAGATACATATCTTGTTACAGAGTAAAGAACCTAATGTCTATCACGAAATACAGAATGAATGATAGGTCCTTATCAGTTTGGATAAAGATTTTTACTATCTATTATATGTGTTATTCCTTTATTAGCTTAAAGAGCCAACACTTTAACCTCAACTCTTTGATTAGAATTTCTTTCTAAATCAGTAATGCCAGGTGTTCTAGGCATTTTTTTACCATATCCCTTTGCAAATAGTCTATCAGGGCTGATACCAGAATCTACCAAATAATCTTTGACTGACTGTGCTCTGTTAGTAGATAACTCGTCACAATATTCATGAGAAGGAATTGTGTTAGTATGTCCTCTCAATTCGATTTTAACAGATTTGTTCTCTAAAAGAAAACTCTTTAGTTCATCTAAAGACCGCATTGATGCATCTGAAAGATCGAAATTGTCCTGATCAAACTGAAGATCTTCTAGTTCAATAATTTGATTTACAGAAAGATCGCTTAAAATCCATGGGTTAGGAGCCCCTTGTAAATTTCCATTTATGAAACAAAGGAAAAGGAAGCTGAGTGCTGAAGTTTTCATAGTAATAACTTTTCAAACTTAAGTTACAACATAAAATCTAATTATGATGAATTGCTTAAAAATTAACTTGAAAAATTTATTATTTACCGGATAGAACTTTATGAATATCCAAACCATAAGCGCGAATTGCAGGAATCAATGAAGCGAGAATACCCAAGCCGAGTGCAGCTGCAAGGATATATAAATCCTTGATTCCAAACATGCCAACTCCAAAGTCATACCCGTAGGAAACGTCTAATTTGTCTGCCATGAAAAACATCGCAACTCTTCCAAGAATTAATCCAATTACGGATCCAATTAAAGCTAAAATAAGACCTTCAAAAATGACCAATGAAAAAAGTTGACTAGGACCTGCTCCAGATACTCTTAGTAAAGAAAGCTCATATTCTCTTTCCTTTAAACTGTTTAATAATGAAATAAAAATACTGATTGCCGAAACCAAAGCAATTAAAAATCCAAGTACTTGAATGGCCTTAGTGCCCGCACCCATCATACTATAAAGGCGATTGATTTCAAATGGGGGAGATGCTGCCATCATATCGGTATTGTTATTGATGGTTCTTGGCAATCCTAGTGCATATCGATTGGTCTTACTTTGATACTGCACCAACATGGCAGTAATTTCTTTATCCTCATGACTCATCAAATCCTCTCTGCTTAAATCGTGAACATGATGTTCGTGATCATGATGTTCGTGATCATGATGTTCGTGATCATGATGTTCGTGATCATGATGTTCGTGATCATGATGTGCATGGTCGTGATCTCCGTGGTCGTGATCTCCATGATCATGACCTTCTTGATCGTGTTCTTCGTGCTCATCGAGACTTTCAGTTGGAGTTTCTTCAACATGATCATGTGCTGCCCAAACAGTCGCAGTTGCAGTTAATATCAATTGGTCCATGACCGAACTACTAGGTTTTAAAATTCCGACAACGGTCATTTCTCCATGATCATGAATGGCATCTTCATCATCTGTAAACCCATGTGAGCTTTTAAATTTATCTCCTATTTTAATACCACCCTCATTGGCCACTGTATGACCTAAAGTAACCTCCAGTGTTTTACTAAATAGCTTCCCAGCTGCAATCTCACCATTGTATAATTCAAGAAATGAATGGTCCGTACCTACGATCCGGTAACCCTCGTGACTATCCCCCAAAGAAAGAGGAACAACCCTTTTAAAAATAGCAGGATTTGGTTTCAGATATGGTTTTGCTTCTGCTATCGAAATATTCCCTGTTGGATTATCAATGTGATACATGTTACATAGAATCATCTGCAAGGGACTACCCTTAGCACCAATCACCAAATCAATATCTGCAAGATTGTTATCAAATTTTTCCTTTAGCTGATCATTAAGAATGAATAGAAAACTTATCAGACCAACTCCTAAGCCTAGCAGTAATATGTTTAGGATCAAAGTCAAAGGACGATGCATGATATTTTTCCAAGCTACTTTAAACATTCACTTCGCTTTCGTTTAAAATAACTTTCTTTTCTACCAAGTCCTTTAGTCTTCCATCGTGGGTCACAATCACCAATGCAGCATCAATCTCTTTTGCCTGAGCTTTTAAAAGATTATAAACATCTTGACAATTTCCATCATCCAACGCAGACGTTGGCTCATCTGCCAATATCAATTTAGGTTTGTTGACCAGTGATCTTGCAATAGAAACTCTTTGTTTCTCTCCTTCACTAAGATCATTGGTGGACTTGGATATATATTGGTCAATATTTAATTGAGACAATATATATTTTGCATAATCAGCATCTTGCTTTACACCAGACAATTTTTGCGTAAGCAATAAATTCTCCATGACATTCAAGGCCTTAACAAAATGATTTTTTTGAAAAATGATTCCTACATTCCTCCCTCTAAACTTATCCAAGGAATTACCAGATAGACTGGAGATATCTGTATCCCCAATAATAACTTTACCTCGGCTAGGCGGCATCAGTCCTCCCAATAAATGCAAGAGGGTAGTCTTACCAACACCTGATTGTCCCAAGACCAAACATGCCTCATCTCCTTGTACGCTAAAATCAGGAAATCGCAAGCTAGGACCTTTACTATAACTATATGCCAAATCTTCTACTCGAATCATCGATTCAAATATAATAAATAAAGAGTCGAGAACCGATTTACTCGCAGAAGTTTCTGTTGAATCGTAGGAGAGAACCGAGACTTTATAAATTAAATTTCGATTCTCAGCCCCTCGGCTACTTTTTTAGTTTTCTCCTTCTTGCAAGTTCTTATCTCCAAATACCATCAAGAGTCTAGAGTCAAAAGTCGGTTAATCCTAAATCAATTTTCCAATTGAAAAACCACAGGCAAGGTATACAGTACATTTACAGCTCGCCCTCTTTGCTTGCCTGGAATCCAATCTGGCATTCCATTTACAACTCTTAACCCTTCTTCACCACACCCTCCAGCGATATTTCTTACAATTTTAGCTTTTGTAATTTTGCCTGTTTTATCAACTACAAATTGTAAAATTGCTCTTCCTTCAATTCCATTTTCTCTAGCAATGGAAGGATAATTTGTATTGGCGTAAACATATTGCAACATTTTTTCTTCTGCACACTTTTTCTTCTCTTCTTTTGTTCCATCCATATCTTCACAACCTGGAAATCTTGGCATTACCTCAGCTACAACATAATCCATTTCTTCAACAATTACAGGCGCTGGTGGTGGCGGTGGAGCCGGAGCAGGTGTATCATCCACCTCAGGTTCAAACTCTACAATCTCAGTATAAGCATCAATATCATTCGATTCAAATACGGGCTCGTCTTCAAGGATCTCCTCCACCTCTTGGATATCAATAGGAGGCGGTGGCGGCGGCGGTGGTGGCGGTTTTGGTTTTGGAGGTGCAGTCCTTTTTACGTCAAACTCATCGTCCATCTCCAATGCTCCAACAGGAATATTGACCTCTTCAGTGGTTGACACCCAACTAAAAGCAGACAAACAAATCATCAAAGCGATTCCTAAACTAAACATCCATATCGGTCTACTCAATGAGAAGACATCTAGTTCCTTATATTTTATTCTTGATTTTAAGCCTTTCGGCAAATTTTGCCCTTGCTGTTTCTCATTCTGTTTTTTAATGGCCACACTTTTGTACCAAATTCGAATTCCAAATATGAGAGCAATCATTCCGACGCTTATCGCTAGTAGAGAATATACCAATCCTATACCACTCAGAGTTAACTCAGTCATAAGTTTAAATTTTGATGAAAAATTCAATTAAATATTTCCCGTAAGGGGAAAAATAATCAAGCAACTATCAGTACCCAACTCTAGATACTTTTTGAAAATATTGACGAGGCCTCATCAAAAGCATTTTCTATAACTTGATCTGCTTATAAGATGCAATGTCTTTTGTTTTTGGTGCATGAATGAAAGATGCCAGACTACTAGACACCAGACATTTAAACTTATTAGCTTTTAAAATTAAGCTCTGTAAAAGTGGCAGCAAAGGCCGATCAATCCTTGAAAATCTTGGTTTATTACCTAAATATTGTAAGTCTGGTGTCTGGTGTCTGACGGTCTGTCGTCTAATTAAAAAATTTTATCTTTGTCAGCTTATAATAATAAACATCAAATGGCAGCATACAAAGAGTTTAAAGGATTGAATCTACCTGAGATCGATCAAGAGATATTGAAGTTCTGGGAGGAAAATCAGGTCTTTCAAAAAAGTGTTGATGAGAGGGACAAGGATAACAGTTTTGTGTTTTATGAAGGACCGCCTTCAGCCAATGGAAAACCGGGGATCCACCATGTCATGGCTAGAACTGTAAAAGACCTATTCTGTAGATATCAAACCATGAAGGGCAAACGTGTAGAGAGAAAAGGTGGCTGGGATACTCACGGCCTTCCAGTAGAGTTGAATGTTGAAAAAACACTAGGAATTACCAAAGAAGATATTGGTAAGTCTATCTCGATTGCTGAGTATAATGCTAAGTGCCGCGAGACTGTTCTCCAGTTTAAAGATCTTTGGGATGACCTAACCATCAAAATGGGGTATTGGGTTGATCTAGACAATCCATATGTCACATACGAAAACGATTATATAGAGTCAGTTTGGAACCTACTCCAAAAGCTATATGACAAAGATCTAATCTATAAAGGATATACGGTCCAACCATACTCACCTGCTGCGGGTACAGGTTTGTCTTCTCACGAACTAAACTTACCAGGCTGTTATAAAGAAGTAAAAGACACAACAATTGTGGGCCAGTTTGAAGTAATAAAAAATGAAACATCAGCATTTTTATTTGACTCCGATCATGAAGATGTTAGGATTCTTGCATGGACGACAACACCATGGACCTTTCCATCAAACACCGCTCTTGCAGTAGGACCTAAAGTTAAATATGTCAAAATAAAAACGGTCAATCAATACACTGAAGAATCAGTAAGTGTGGTTTTAGCAGAAGCCTTGATAAGCAAATGGATGGGTGGAAAAAAACAACCAGAAATTCTTGAGCAAAGTGAAAGCTTTACTGGCTCACAAATGCAGGACATCCGATACAAACCTTTGTTAGATTTTGGAAATCCAATTGAAGAGTTATATGGATCTACTGATGCCTATAGGGTTATAACAGGTAACCATGTTACAACAGAAGATGGTACCGGGGTTGTACATACCGCTCCTTCATTTGGTGCAGATGATAGAAAAGTAGCCGTCGATCACAAGATTGGAGCTTTAACCTTGGTTGATAGATCGGGAAAATTTAAAGACAATGTGGGTGAGTTCTCAAATCGTTTTGTGAAAAACTACAGGGATGATGAAAACTTCAAAAATGTAGACATTGATATTGCCATCAAATTAAAAACAGAAAATAAGGCTTTCAACGTACAGAAGTACGAACATAACTATCCACATTGCTGGCGTACAGACAAACCGATTTTATACTATCCACTAGACTCATGGTTTGTCAAAGCTTCTAGTATGAGAGATAGAATGGCAGAGCTCAACAAAACAATCAATTGGAAACCTTCAAGTACAGGTACTGGAAGATTCCAAGGCTGGTTAGAAAACTTACAAGACTGGAATCTATCAAGATCAAGATTCTGGGGAATTCCTCTTCCAATTTGGAGATCAGAAGAAGGAGATGAAATCTGCATTGGCTCAGTCGAACAGTTAGCCAAAGAAATTGAAAAAGCAAATACTGCACTAGGACTTAGTCAATCAGTGCCAGAAGATCTTCACAGACCATATATTGATGATGTAATTTTGGTAAATGAGAAGGGAGCGGAGATGAAACGCGAACTTGATTTGATAGATGTATGGTTTGACTCTGGATCTATGCCTTATGCACAATGGCATGCTCCATTTGAAAATGAAGATAAATTTAAACAAAACTTTCCAGCTGATTTTATCTCTGAGGGGGTAGATCAGACGAGAGGCTGGTTCTATACTTTGCATGCTATTTCTACAATGGTCCACGATAGTATCTCATACAAGAATGTAGTTTCCACCGGATTGGTTCTTGATAAAGAAGGAAAGAAAATGTCAAAGTCTAAAGGGAATGTCGTAGATCCTTTTTCTACGCTTTCTAATTACGGCGCTGATGCAACCAGATGGTACATGATGGTCAACGCCAACCCATGGGATAATCTTAAGTTTGACCTAGATGGTATCGATGAGACAAAGAGAAAACTGTTTGGGACATTGTATAATACTTATTCTTTCTTTTCGCTTTACGCAAATATTGATGGCTTTAACTACAAGGAAGAAGAAATTCCAATGAGCGAAAGGCCTGAAATAGACCAATGGATTATTTCTCTACTTAATAGCCTGATCGAAACAGTTGATCAAAGTTATGCAGACTATGAACCAACGAAAGCAGGAAGAGCTATTCAGGGGTTTGTAGAATCTAATCTTAGTAACTGGTATGTTAGATTATGTAGAAGACGTTTCTGGAAAGGAGATTATACAACAGACAAGATAGCAGCTTACCAAACTCTTTACACTTGTCTAGAAGCAATCACAAAGATGATGGCTCCTATCGCTCCATTCTTTACAGAGTGGATGTTCCAAAACTTGAATGGTGCAACTGGAAGAGAAGAAAAAATATCTTTACACTTGACAGACTTCCCAAGCTCAGACAGCTCTAAAATCGACAAAGATTTGGAAGTGCGTATGGACTATGCACAACGTATTTCATCTTTGGTACTCTCTCTTAGAAAAAAAGAGAGCTTAAGAGTTAGACAACCATTGCAGAAAATATTGTTACCAATCTTAGATGACAAATATAAACAGCATGTGACTCAAGTAGAAGATCTTATCCTACACGAAGTAAATGTGAAAGAGATTGAATACCTAGCAGAGGACTCTGGAGTGATCAACAAAAAGATCAAGCCAAACTTTAAAACTCTTGGTAGGAAATTGGGCAAAAACATGAAAGCTGCTGCTGCTCATATTGGAACCTTAGATCAAGATGCAATTGCTGCTATTGAAAAAAGCGGAGAGTACAAATTGGAGTTGGATGGAATTAGCTACGATCTTGCACTCGAAGATTTTGAAATCAATGCTGCAGAAATTCCAGGATGGACAGTTGCTCAGGATAAAGAAATTACCCTTGCTTTGGATATTACTTTGACGGATGAATTGCTAGCAGAAGGCTTGGGTAGAGAATTGGTCAACAGAATTCAGAACATCAGAAAGTCAAGTGACTTTAATGTCACTGATAAAATCATTGTCAAAATCACCAAGCATCAAGCATTGGATAAATCTTTGAACGAATACGCTGATTATATCAAAGCTGAAGTTTTGGCAACTGAGATTATTCAAGTTGATGGACATACAGAAGGAGAAGAAGTCGACCTAGGTAATGATATAAAAGTATACATCTCATTGGAGAAAGTATTGGCTTAATGAATTCAACTGTATGAAAGTGAAAATTTTACTTTTCCTTCTCTTGCTGCCCTTTGTATCAAAAGCACAGTACAAGCATTTGGAAAAGGATGACATCAAAGTCTACAGTCAAAAAGCACATGACGGCTTACTTCGAGCACAGGATAAATCACTTTCCCTTTATGGATATATTGACACCTTGGGTCAAATAGTCATATCATTCAAATACAAGTATGCTTTTGATTTTTCTGATTCATTGGCTATGGTTGTCACCACTGACAACAAAAGCATTTATATAAATACTGATGGTTCTCAGTTCAACAAACGAGATTATCAAGATATAAGTCATTTTATAAATGGGTATGCGTTTGTAAAACAAGACCTGTACGGCGTGATTGATAAGAATGAAGAATACCTGATAGAGCCTCAATATGATAGAATCCTTTCTAAAACTAACAACTATTTCTGGGTAAAAAAGAAAGGTTATTACGGAGTAGTCAATCGACAGAACGAGATTATTTTTGAAGCAGAATATGACATGATTAATTCAAATTCTGATTCACTTTTCTTTTTAAAGAAAGGAGATTTATGGGCTATGGGTTTACCCACGGGAGAAATAATTTCCGAATTTAAATTTCTAAAAGTAAACCCAGGACCTAAAGCCACTCACACCACTCTGTACTTGGAAGATCGCAAAAAAATATATGTAGATATTCAAGGTAATATTATAGAAGCATATAGTTACATAGGTAATTTAAAAGATGGCTTGATACCTGCAGAAAAAGATAGACTCAAAGGCTATTTAAATGAAAATTATGAAGTTGTAATTCCAATTAAGTATCAATATACTAGCCATAAAGGCGGCTTGATTAGTGCAAAAGATTCAACCAATTATGGATTGTTAAATAAAAAAGGAGAGGTAATTATGCCATTCCAATATGAGGCCATACAACTAATAGAACCCAATCTATTGTTTGTAACAGAAAATGGAGAATCAAGATTGTTCTTTAGAAATGGAAATCCTTTTTCAGACTTAGTTTTCGATGAGAGATTTTATTCTGGTCTTTATAGATTTAAAAAAGGATACATGGTTGTTGTTAAGGATAGAAAATTTGGATTAATTGATACTGCAGCTAGATTATCTATTCCTTGTGAATATGATGAATTAAAACTTGGATTGAATAATTTTGTTTTAGCAAAACAAGGAGAATATTGGGGTGTATTAGATTTTCAAGGAAATGAAGTAATTCCTTTTGAATACGATTTAATACATAATGAAGCTGGTGGTAAATTTAAAACTTATAAGAATAAAAAATACGGTTTATATCAAGGCCTTGAAAAATTATTTGAACCTAGTTATGACGAAATATATCAATATACAAATAAACATGTCGTTGTAATCAATAATGATAAGTATGGCCTGATTACTGAAAAGAACGATGTCGTTCTAGAGATTAAATATGAAAACATGTATGCTCAAACTTTCGGCAATGGGGTAGTCTTTGTAGAAAATGGCTTGCATGGTTATTATTCTTTTGACGAAAAGAAAATTATAATTGAACCACTTTATAATTCAATTAAAAGTTACTATAATGATCTTGCTATCATCTTAGAAAAAGATTCTAAAAAGGCACTTTACAATAAGAATAAAGGATTTATCCTTGACTTTGAATATGACGAAATTATGACAAGAGGAATTGGAATCGAAATTCAGAAAGGTGGCAAACTAGGTTTTCTCTCAAAGTCAGGAGTTCTTATTTTAGAAACTATTTATGACGAAATAAAATTCAGCGATTCTACTTCTGCAAATGTACGCATTGGAGATAAGTGGGAATTTATTGAATGGGTATATCCCGAGAATTGATAAATCAATTTCCTTACAAAAAAAGGCATAAAAAAAACCCACTCACGTTTGAGCAGGTTTATTTTTTTTGAATAATTTTCAACACCCTTTGATATTAAGACAGGAAAAAGGCGGTCTACCCCTATCGTCCAGTTAATTATTTATTCAATTTATTTTTCCATATATGTAATCACTTGTGCCCCAAGTTCTCCTTTAATTTGATCCGCACAAAATTCCACTAACCACATTATGAACTAATAAGCAGTCTCGGCTCGCGGTTCTCGGCTCCTCTTTTTCTCTTGGCTCGCGGTTCTCGGCTCCACTTTTTCTCTTGGCTCGCAGTTCTCGGCTCCTCTTTTTCTCTTGGCTCGCGGTTCTCGGCTCCTCTTTTTCTCTTGGTTCTCGGTTCTCGGCTCCTCTTTTTCTCTCGGCTCGCGGTTCTCGGCTCCTCTTTTTCTCCTGGCTCGCAGTTCTCTTTTATTTTTTCCCCTTCCCACTCCGTTTGTCGCCTCTCACCTCTCTTATACCTCTTTATTTTTGTATTTTAAAGCTAAGCAACATAAACACTATGCTCAGATCCACTATTTTATTACTTCTTTTAGCATGCTCATTGGCGGTTTCTTATGGTCAAACTCCTATTTATTCAGCATCGTCCATACACCATCCAGTTGTCAACAAAAATGGAATGGTGGCAACCCAGCATCATTTAGCCACTCAAGTTGGTGTTGATATTTTAGAGAAGGGTGGCAATGCAATAGATGCTGCTGTTGGAGTTGGTTTTGCTTTAGCTGTAGTTTTACCTCGAGCTGGAAATTTGGGTGGTGGTGGCTTTATGTTAGTTTACAATGCTGAGTTGGAAAAAACTGCTGCGATTAATTATAGAGAAATGGCACCGGCTGATTCTGATCGTGATATGTATTTGGATGCAGATGGTAATGTAGATAATGATAAATTTAATCAGAGTTATCATTCAGTTGGAGTGCCAGGTACAGTTTATGGAATGGCCTATGCTTTAGAAACATATGGCACGATGAGTTTGGCTGAGGTCATTGCTCCCTCAATCAAGCTAGCAAGAGAGGGATTTGAAGTAACGCATGATTTATCAGCAGCACTTAAAAATTACGAGGAAAGATTGAAGGCAAGCCCTGAAGCAGAAAAGATTTTTTATAAAGGAGATTCTTTTTACGAACCAGGAGATATCTTAATTCAAAAAGATCTCGCTTGGAGCTTAGAGCAAATAGCACAACATGGTCTCGAAGCAATGTATGGAGGCAAACTTGGAAAAATGCTTTCAAAAGATATCAAGAAAAATGGTGGCGTCATTAATATTGAAGATTTTAAAAACTATGCAGCAGCAGAAACTGAACCAGTTTGGGGAACATACCGAGGATATAAAATAGCTTCGATGCCTCCACCAAGCTCGGGTGGTTTACATGTGATTCAAATGCTCAATATTTTAGAATCATATCCTATTGACTCATTAGGGCATAATTCTGCAGAGACAATACACTTGATGGCTGAGACCATGAGACTTGCCTTTGCCGATCGAAGTGAGCATTTGGGTGATCCAGCTTTTTGGGAAGTACCGATGAAAGGCCTAACTTCAAAAATGTATGCTGCCGAGCTACGAGAAAAAATAAACCGTGATCAAGCTGGTGACTCTCAGAAAGTAGCACCTGGGAGGCCCCAAGATTTTGAGAGTGAAGAAACAACCCATTTTAGTATTGTCGATAGATTTGGCAACACGGTTTCAAACACATACACGTTAAATTTTAGTTTTGGCTCTGGATTAGTAGCTAAAGGAACTGGAATTCTTTTCAATAATGAGATGGGAGATTTCTCTGCAAAGCCTGGTTCAGCAAACGCTTATGGATTGATAGGCGGAGAAGCCAATGCAGTAGAACCAGGCAAGAGACCTCTTAGTTCAATGACTCCAACCATTGTATTTAAAGATGGAAAACCTTTTATTGTAACTGGAAGCCCTGGAGGAAGCAGAATAATTACTACTGTACTACAAGTGATAATGAATGTCATCGATCATAATATGAATATCGCAGAGGCAACACATGCAGCAAGAATTCATCACCAATGGTATCCCGATATTTTATATTATGAAACTGTACTCAATATCGACACCAGAAATTTATTATCGGCTAAAGGCCACAACATCAGTCAAAGGAATGCTATGGGAAGTACTCAATCCATAATGTTAATCGATGGTTTACTCTTTGGTGCCTCTGATCCGCGAAGACCCGACGCTGCAACAATAGGATATTAAAGTTATTAAAGGCAACTTCGCAACTTATCTCACGTTTATAGTCTAAATAGCATACCAAAGACCAGTAATAGATGAAACAGTTTGTAAGCAGTATATTTTTCCTCATTTTTTTAAGCCAATTGTCCTTTTCACAGATAGAATACTATGGAGGTTTAGAAGGTAAAAAATTGGATTGGGTCATGTACTATCTCAACGAATTTTATGCCGATAGTACTGATAATGCCTATCTCACAGATGTTGCAATAAACAGCATCATGGCTGAGTTAGATCCATATTCTGTGTACCAGACAGCTGCAGAGTTAGAGGAGATGAATAAAGCCGATGAAGGATTTTCTCCTGAGTCATATGGATTTGCATACTATTCAATCGGCGATACCACCATCGTTGTATATCTAAATCAAGATGGTCCCGCAGAAAAAGCTGGTCTACGTAATTCTGATCGTGTACTCAGGGTAAATGGCGTTGATGTAACCGGAGGAAATTACACTAAAATTGAAGAGTTTACCTCTGACCAATCACTTGAAGATATAGTCTTACTTGTAAAACAACCTAGAGAAAAAGAAAGAACACTCACCATCAAAAAGGACCTTGTTCCTTTAAAGAGTCTGGATGCAGCATACATGAGCAACAAGTACACTGGCTATATTAAGATTGGTAGATTTACAACAAAGACTGTTGAAGAATTTACTAAAAAAATAGATCCGATGATTTCTCTTGGAATGGCTAATCTCATTATTGACCTAAGAGGAAATTATGGAGGAGTGATGGACGCAGCCGTCGAACTTGCAGATTTGTTTTTACTTGAAGACAAACTGATATCTTATAAAGAAGGCTTTAATCTGGAAAGACATGACTTTCTTGCTACTGCAAATCAACCCTACAGAGGTATAAACCTTTCGATCTTAATAGATGAAAACACAATGTCTGCAGCTGAGTTATTTGCGTCAGCCTTACAAGATTGGGATCGAGCCTTAATCCTTGGACGCGAATCATTTGGTAAGGGACTTATTCAACAAGCATATTCCTTAGAAGATGGCTCTGCTGTTAGGTTGACAATCGGAAAATATTTTACTCCAGCAGGGAGATATCTGCAGCGATCTAAAGAGGATGCCAAGATTATAGAAACCTATTTGGAGGAAGATCAGATTGCTTTTTCAGTAGATCAGAATGTTCCTGATTATATGAGATACGAAACATCAAATGGTCGTGGAATTATTGCAGCCTCCGGAGGCATTATCCCTGACATTTATGTAAATGATCTTATCCCTAATACCGAAAGTTACAATCAACTAAACAACGAAGGAATTTTGTATGCATTTACCAACAGTTATTTGCTGACAAGCATAACAGAACTCAAGAATACATACACGGACCCCGTTAGCTTACAGCAGGACCTTGTTTTTGACAAACAACTTGAAACGCTTCTTGGTAACTATATAGTTTCGGAAATAAATAGAAGAGGATTGGACCAATCTATGATTCCACGAATTGTAGAGAAGGATATTGTTACTCAGGTAAAGGCTTGGATTGCAGGACATATTTTTGAAGAAGATGCTTACTATTATGTCTCTATGACAAATGACTTGACCTTAAATAGAGCAATAGGTGCTTTTGCAGATGGTACTTTCAGATCAATAAATATTTTTGGTTTCTAAACGAGATTACCCAATTTCCAACCAAGAAAAATACTGAGAATACATACGGCAAAACTGGCAATCATATAAAAAAATGCCATCCCATAGTTACCCTGTTGTATTAGTTCGAAATTCTCAGCGCTAAAGGTGGAAAATGTACTAAAGCCACCGCAGAAACCTGTTATCCACAATAAACGCAGTCTTGTGTTCTGTTCCTGATTAAGAAAAAATGCCATCATGAATCCTAAAATGATGCAACTAATAATATTGGCCATAAAAGTAGCCAGTGGAAAACCATTGCTTGGCTTGGCAGAAACCAAGGATATTCCATATCGACATATTGCCCCCAAGCCTCCTCCAAAAAACACATAAAAATAGGCAAGTATATTCATCGATTTACGCCTTAGATGGGACTTCCTTTTTCATATTTAACAATAATAGAACAAGAATAAATAAAAGCGCCAAACTTGTTAAAATAAATAACAACCACTCAGTACCTAAGTATTGGAAATACAAGGAAATGAGTATAAAGAATACATTGACAAAAACCAAAACACCTGTTGATTGCATATGGTTTAGGCCAATGTCTAAAAGCAAATGATGAATATGATTTTTATCTGGTGCAAAAGGTGATCTCCCTCTTATGACCCGAAGTACAAAAACACGGAAGGTATCAAAAAGTGGTAAAATCATAATCCCTATCGCTACACTCGGTGCAGAAAGTACATAGTATGATGAGTTTTCAAGAATTCTATTTTGTTCAATAAATTGAATAGCTAGAATCGAACACACCAATCCAAGCAATAATGATCCTGTGTCCCCCATAAATATTTTGGCAGGAGTAACATTGTAATACAAAAATGCTACAATCGAACCAGTAGTTGCAAAAGCCACAATGGCCAACTCAACTTTGTCTATCATTAAAAACCACGTACCAAATGTGCAGCAGATCAATGCACCAATACTACCTGATAATCCATTGATACCATCAATCAAATTGAATGCATTTATGATAACAATTATGGTTAGCATTGAAAATAGGTAACTCCAAATGAGAGGTAAGTCTTCAACTCCAAAGATTCCGTAGAAACTCGTGATTCGAATTTTTGCAGTAAAGACTAAAATGAAGGCTGCAAAAATTTGAGCCATGAATTTTATTCTTGGAGAAATTGGATCAATGTCATCCTTTGCACCAATCAAAAAAATGATGATAAAAGCACAAAGAATATATTGTAGATCAGCAAAGTAGGTAAATGGTGTCCAAAGTATAATTGAAAAAATTACACCCGCGAAAATAGCAATTCCTCCTAGTGAAGGTGTACTCACATGATGTGATCGTCTTTCTCCTGGCTCATCAACTAAATTCTTTTTTCTGGCAACAGAAATGATAGACGGGATTGCAACATAAGTCAACCCAAACGCAGTAATAAATGCCAGAATAATATCGTACACTATTTATTCTCTTTAAGAGATTCTTTTAATTCTTCAGCAATTTTTTCTAATCCCTCCATCGCTTTATCAATAAGTTTAGATGCATCCTCTTTTAAGAATTCATCAACAACTTCTTGCAACTCAGTTCCTGCATCCTTAAAAACATCCTCTAGTTCATCTGCAATGTATTGCAAGTCCTCCTCAGTAGCTTCTATGTCAATGCTTTTTTCTTCATCACTTTCTTCTTCACTCAAAGTCAAGCCCATATCGTTCTTTCCTTTTATTATCATCACATTGATGGCATCCTTCCAAAACTTTCTTTTTTCTTTAGAAGACATTTCATCTTTGTGAGCCTGATAACAATCTTTAGTCAATTGCTCAAATTTTGCTTCAACCTTACTCCAGTCTGCTTCATCATAATTTGAGGCAGCGGACTTTGTTTCATCAAGAAAACCTCTAAAGTTTTCCATTAACTTGTCCTTATCTCCACATAAATCCTGTTCACAAGAGACAAAAAAGCTGCTTAGAAGTAGTAATGTTATGAGTCTCATAGTCTTTAGTTGTAAAATAAATATAAAAACATAACGCAAATCTATCCTAATAAAGGTATAATCACTCAGTACAATCTTATTATTTATATTTTTGCAAAACGATGACCGAAGAGGAGCTAAAAAATAAAATTGATCTATCCAAGTTGCCAAAACATATTGCAACGATAATGGATGGTAATGGACGTTGGGCTAAATCTCAAGGCCACCTAAGAGTGTTTGGTCATAAAAGTGGAGTCAAATCAGTCAGAGAGATTACAGAAGCTTGTGCTGAGCTTGGTGTTGAATATCTAACCCTATATGCTTTTTCAACAGAAAATTGGCAACGACCCCAATTTGAAGTAAATGCCCTTATGTCCCTTTTGGTAGATACCATTGGGAAAGAAATGAAAACTCTGCAAGAAAACAACATCAAATTGAACGCCATTGGCAACCTTGAAAGATTGCCCGAAAAAACTCAAAAAGCACTACATCAGGGTATTGAGGACACAAAATCCAATGACAGAATGACACTTACCTTGGCATTAAATTATAGCTCAAGATGGGAATTGACCATGGCAATGAAGAAAATTGCTGAAAGCGTTAATAATGGAGCTATTCAACCAGATCATATCGATGAAGAAGTAATCAGCCAGCACCTTTATACGGCTGACATTCCAGATCCAGAACTAATGATACGAACAAGTGGCGAATTGAGGATTTCAAACTACTTATTGTGGCAGTTGGCCTATGCAGAATTGTATTTTACCGATGTTTTATGGCCAGACTTCCGAAAGGAGCATTTATACACTGCCATTCTCGATTTTCAAAACAGAGAACGTCGATTTGGAAAAACTAGCGATCAGGTCACTAATAAGACTTAAAATTCTGTTAAATCACTGATTTTCAATCAAATAAAAAAGCCCATCAGCTAGTTTTACTTGTCTACTTACGTGTTTATTCCATATAATAATCGGACATTTGCAATCCAATTCTAGATTTAATGAAGCTACTTAATATCAAGGCAATTCTTCTCATTTGTGCATTTTTTGTGCAAGCCGCGTTTCTAACAGCCCAAATTGAAAAGAACCCTGTTTTTGACTACTCTAATCCAGGACAATTTACCATAGGTGGAGTAGAGATTATAGGTGCAGAAAACAGAGATAGAAATGCAATAAAATCAATCACCGGATTGAGGGAAGGGGAAACCATCGAAATACCCGGGGATGATATACCCAATGCAATCAAAGCTTTGTGGAGATTAAGGCTTTTTGAAGAGATTGAGATCAATCAAACAAAACTAGAAGAAGGAAATATTATCTTCTTGGAAATTCTAATTACTGAAAGACCAACGCTTTCTAGATATGCGTTTAGAGGCGTAAAGAAAATATACCACGATGACCTAAATGAAGCCCTCGAAGGTGTCATCACAAAAGGTTCTATCGTGACGGGAGATATGAAAGATCTCGCTTCTATCAAAATCAAAGAATATTTTATCGAAAAAGGATTTCTAGATACAGATGTAATTATTCTAGAAGAAGACGACGAAACAACAGACAACGGAGTCAAGTTGATTTTTGAAATTGAAAAGAATGAAAGATTAAAAATCGCTAGAATCGATTTCTTTGAAAACAAATATGCAACTGATGCCAAGCTGAGACGTAAGATGAAAAACATCAAGCGTAAAAATACTGTTTATAAGAAGTCCCGATACATCAAAAAAGAATACAAAGAGGACAAAGCAGCTATAATTAATTATTATAGAACATTGGGATACCGAGATGCAAAATTTACCAAGGATACCATGTATACCAATATTGCCGGAGAGTTGGAAATCAAACTGACGATTGATGAAGGTCAGCAATATACTTTTGGAGATATCTCTTGGCAAGGAAATACCATTTACACCGATGAACAGTTGACAACTATTCTTGGAATAAAGAATGGCGAACTGTTTAACCCAGAGCAGTTAGAAAAAAGACTTAGATTTTCTCTCGATGGAAGAGATGTTTCTTCTCTTTATTTGGATGATGGGTATTTGTTCTTTGACATACAGCCAACTGAAGTCGCTGTGCATCCAGATAGATCAATCGATATGCGTATGGCCATCTATGAAGGACCTCAAGCAACAATCGAGGATGTTATTATCAGAGGAAATGATAGAACTCACGAACATGTAATTAGAAGGACCTTAAGGACTAGACCAGGAGAAAAATTCTCAAGGTCAGATATTATTCGCTCGCAAAGAGAATTGACAAACCTTGGATACTTTAATCCTGAAACAATGGACATCCAACCAAAGGTGAATGCAGAGCGTGGTACAGTAGACATAGAATATAATTTAGAAGAAAGACCTTCAGATCAATTAGAATTATCAGCAGGATATGGTGGTGTAAGTCAATTGATCGGAACCTTAGGTATGACTTTCAATAACTTCTCCATGAAGAACTTTGGCGATAGATCTACATGGTCTCCGCTTCCACAAGGAGATGGCCAAAGACTTTCACTCAGAGCACAGTCAAATGGTCAGTTATTTAGATCATTTAATGCCTCATTTACTGAGCCTTGGCTGGGTGGCAAAAAGCCAAATTCCTTTACAGTAGGTCTTGTATATTCAGGTTTTGATTATAGTAGATTCGCTCAAGGCGAATTAGGAATAGTGAGAGGCTTTGTAGGATTAGGGTCCCAACTAAAATGGCCGGATGATTATTTCTCTTCTAGTTCTACACTTACAGTAGAAAGAATTTTCTTAGATGAATATCAAGCTGCCATCAGTAACTTTAGAGTAGAACAAAATAATTCCATAGTAGACATAAATTCTGGAGTATTTTGGAATATAAGCTTAAGACAAGTAATCAGCAGAAGTACAATTCTTCAACCGCTTTATCCAAGAGGAGGTTCTCGTATTTCATTGGCTGCTCAGTTTACTTTACCATATTCAAGCTTCAGAGGCAGTGATTTTAGTACAACACTTACAGCAGATGAAATAGCAGAAATTGTTAATCAAAATAAATTGGAAAGGGGTAGTGGTTTTGAGCCAACTGCCGAAGATTTAGATAGGTGGAGAAACGAGGCAGAAGCAGCAAGAAAATTCAAATTGTTAGAATATCACAAATGGAGATTTGATGCAGAGTGGTATTACAATATTGTCGACAAATTAGTTTTTGCAACCTCTGCTAAAGTTGGAATTCTAGGGTTTTATGACAAACAAATAGGATTTTCACCATTTGAAAGATTTGAATTGGGAGGTGATGGATTAAATAACCAACAGGTTGGTATTACGGGAAAAGATATCATAAAACTGAGAGGCTATGATGATGAAGCAGATTTTCCAATCAATGATGATGGAGGAGCAACTATCTTCAATAAATATTCAATGGAGCTTAGATATCCGATTTCTCTAAATCCTAGTTCAACAATTTATGGACTTGTATTTGTGGAAGGAGGAAATTCATTCCTTGGATTTAAAAATTACAACCCATTTGATTTGAAGAGATCTGTCGGTGGTGGACTTAGGGTATTCTTACCAATGTTTGGACTTCTTGGATTTGATTATGGATGGGGATTTGATAGAGATAGAACTAGTGGCTTTGGCGAATTCCAAATTATCATAGGTTTTGAGCCTGATTAATCTACAATTAACTAATTTTAACAAGCCAATAAACTTTGGTTAAATATTCGAATAATTTAAAACCAACGCGCCAAATGGCGTTATATAGAAAACTATAATAACAAGACAATGAAGAAGGTAATATATTCCATAAGCCTGATATTGATGTTCTTAATTTCTACCAATAGCCTTAGTGCTCAGAAATTTGGCTACGTCAACTCAATCCAACTTCTATCAGAACTACCAGAAATTAGTACTGCCGACGATGCAATCGTAGCTTTCCAAACTACCTTAGTAGATAAAGGTCAAACTATGGTTAAGGCTTTTGAAGCCAATTATCAGAAATATATGACTGAAGCACAAAATGGCACACTCTCGCAAGTGCAGCAGCAACAAAAAGAAGGTGCATTAGCAATGGAGCAGCAAAAAATTCAAGAGTACGAATATGAGGTACAATCATTGGTGTCTAAAAAACGAGAAGAAATGTACGCTCCAATTTTAGAAAAAGTTAGAACTACAATTGAGCAAATTGGTAAAGAAGAAGGTTATACAATGATTTTCGATTCAAGCGTAGGAGGAATCCTAAGCGCAGATGATGGAGATGATATCATTAGCCTAGTAAAAACAAAACTCGGAATTTAAAAGAATCCCCTTTTAGAGTTATTAAAGATAAATTTAGAAATAGTCGTACGGTCTACAACACCTACGACTTTTTCTTTGTCTAATATTCCAACAATCGCCAATCCCTCCTCCTTCATTATTTTAAAGGCATGATCAATATTTGCGGAAGCGTCTAAAATCTTGAAATTTTCACTTTTAATATCCTTGATCTGCATATAGTTATTTGGATTTTTTAAAATTTCCTCCACAAATAATTCAGGCAAACTTCCTGTGATATTCTCCTCCTTATCATAAACCAAAAAGCTTGCCTCTTCACTTTTTGAGGCCATCTTAATAAAATTTGATATTTCATCTTCTTGGTACACTTTCGTAAATGGACTCCTTACAATTGAGGACAGTTGAGTAGCTTTCATGATCTCTGATAGTTTTACTTGACGATATTCCTGTCCTGCCATCAGATAGATGAATGGGCCTATGATGATGAGCATAAAATATCCTGCATACAAGGCATAAACAACAAAGCCAACTGCAAAAAACTTACCTAATATGCTAGCCCAAAATGTTGCTCTAGTTCTATTCATTTTCAAACTGAGAAGAGAACGGAGAATCCTCCCTCCATCCATTGGAAATGCAGGTATTAGATTGAATAAAAATACACCAACATTCATATACATCAACCACTGAAGAAAATTACTAGAGTCAATTCTTACGACGCCATTGATAATCTCAACGATAAAAGGCATTTCTGAAATATAAAGTATGGCAGCCAGTATGCTTGCAATCGCAAGATTAACAAGTGGTCCATTAATAGCAACCTTAAATTCTTGAAATGGATTCTCGGGAATACTCTCTAACCTTGCAAGACCTCCGATTGGACTAAGAATAATATCTCTGGTTTTGACACCATATCTTTTTGCAGTGAGTGAGTGGCCAAATTCATGTAATAGAATACAGATGTATAGACTAATGATAAAACCTAATAAAAGGCTTACTGAAGGGATACTTAAAGCTTCTCTAAATGCTAGCCAAATGAAAAAAAGGAAAAATAAACCCAGGGTCCAATGGAGGCGTATTGGTATACCAAAGATCGTTGCAATCCTCCAGGTGCTTCCCATATTTATTTTGGATTCAAGATATCCCTTGCAATAACTAATTTTTGGATTTCAGAAGTCCCTTCATAGATCTGTGTGATCTTTGCATCTCTCATCAATCTCTCAACATGATATTCTTTTACGAAACCATATCCACCATGGACTTGCACTGCTTCTACGGTATGTTTCATTGCAACTGAAGAGGCAAATAATTTTGCCATACTTGCAGCCGTTGTAAAATCTTTGCCTTCATCTTTCATCTTAGCTGCTTTATGTACAAGCAGTCTGGCAGCTTCAATATCAGTCGCCATATCTGCCAACTTAAATGCAATAGCTTGGTGTTTTGCAATTGGCTTACCAAATGCCTCTCTTTCTAAACTATATTTTACGGACAACTCATAAGCACCTTGTGCAATCCCTAAAGCCTGAGCAGCAATTCCTATTCTACCACCTGTTAATACTTTCATGGCAAACTTAAATCCGAAACCATCATCGCCAATTCTATTTTCTTTAGGCACCTTTACATCATTATACATGATAGTATGCGTGTCAGATGATCGAATACCTAACTTATCTTCTTTTGCTCCAATGCCTACTCCATCCCATGATGTTTCAACTATAAATGCATTGATTCCTCTGTGCTTTTTTTCTGGATCTGATTGTGCAATAACTACATGAACACTACTTGTTCCACCATTTGTAATCCAGTTCTTAGTGCCGTTTAGAATATAGTGATCACCTTTGTCTTCGGCAGTAGTCCTTTGGCTTGTAGCATCACTTCCTGCCTCAGGTTCGCTCAGGCAAAAAGCACCAATCCACTCACCAGTACTTAACTTATTAAGATATTTTTGTTTTTGTTCTTCTGTTCCAAATGTTTCAATACCCCAACATACAAGCGAGTTATTGACTGACATAATTACACTACATGAATTATCAATCTTTGAAAGCTCCTCCATGGCCAATACATAGGATATTGTATCCATTCCTCCACCACCATATGCCGAATCTACCATCATACCCAAAAAACCCAACTGAGCCATCTCTTTTACCTGTTCAGTAGGATATTCCATTTTTGAATCCCTTGCTATAACACCAGGTAGCAATGACTGTTGAGCAAAATCTCTAGCTGCTTCCTTTACTGCAAGCTGTTCTTCTGTAAGTGTAAAATCCATATTATCAGTATATTTTTAAATCAAACTTTTTATAATTAGCAAGCATTACCCCTGCTGTCAGCAGCAAAAATAATGATAATGTAAGAAAGGCGTAGACAACATTGTTTGATTGTTCAAAGAAAGACAATGAGAACAAGAGCAACAAGAGAATACGCACTAAAATATTGCAAATATTAAAGATACTTGCGGCCCTACCATAAACCTGATTGGGCACATTATTGAAAAGATAGGTAACTCTCAGTATTCTTGATCCCGCATTCGTAAGCCCTAATATGAACAACATTATATAGAACAGAATGTTGGAATTCGATGCAAATAGGACAAAAAATAAAGCTGAAGTAATTAAAGTCAATATTATTAATGCTGCCGGTATATTTACTCGCTTGAATATAGTCCTAATAAATACCCCACTAATCATGGCCCCAGCAGAATAAGCGATATCAGAACTTGCATACACACCTCCCGATTCATTAAGGTGATTGCTGACATAATCTGCCCCCAAGTAAAATCCTTCTAGAATTACAGCCACAAAAATAAAGTAACTAATCACTCCAAATAAGAAAGTCGTACGATTCTTATTTAAGAAGCCTAAGCCTATTTTTAGCCTGTTTATGATATTCGTATTTTCTTCTTTCCTATCAGTCAGCGCAATGAAACTAATCGCACTGATTAATAAAAACGAAGCAATATATGTCAGCGCATCAAGTAGGAAAATTTCATACATTTCCCAGGATTTGAAACTCCTAAATAAATTTATCTTGATACCGAGAATTTCTATTGATCCATTTTTACTTCCCTCCAACAACAATACAGCGAATACTCCACCCAATATCCCCGTTGCCTGTCCTTGTATTTCTAAAATAGAAGTAATCTTACCGTACATTTTCTGTGGAGTAATCTCTTGTACAAATGCATAAAGATTTGGATAATGAATACTATAATTCATAAAAGTTAATACAAAGACCAAAGCGACCATATTCAGTGTAAGTCCTTCTTGCATATAACCAATATAACAGATGATGCCTAGAAGGATTCCGGAAAATAAATTAGTCAGTTGAAACACAACTTTCCTATCGTACTTGTCGATGATTGTTCCTGCATAAGGTACCCAGAAAAGAGCAAGTACATTTGTAGCAATGAAAAACCAAATAAAAGTTTCAAGCTGCCCTTCCCTGGCAAAGAACCAAGGAATCGCAATCATACTGATACCCTGAGCAAGACCAGAGATAATGTTTGAAATTAAAATTAATATGAGTGCTTTCTTGTTCTTCAAATTAACTGCAAGCGACTATTTCCATGAGGGTCCTAAACGCTACGAATTTTTCTTTGTAACGTTCAGTATGTTCAGCTTGTAGTTTTGGTGCAAAGTTAATTTGATAGTGATGTAGGGTTTTCATATCCCTACAAACATATTGTACAGCATAGGAGATTCCTTCTGGATGATCTTTTATTATTCTAGAAATCTGATAACTCTCAAACATATTTGTGGCCATCACATCGGGAACATGTACCTCTTTCATCCATTCTAGCCATTCTTCAGCTACGTCCTTTTCTATTTGAATCGTTACGTTATAAATGATTTTTGTTTCAGCCATAGATTTTATTGGATATCATCTCCTCGAAGGATCCGATACCGTTTTCTTGATTCTACAGCAAAGGTACTGTTTGAATAGTCTAAAAATAACTTTTCATAGAGCTTCTCAGCTTCGTCTGGCCTATTCAAGACCAACTGATACATTTCTGCCAATTCATAAATGGCATTGTCAGCTCTTATCTCCTCTGGATACTTTTCTATTATTTCTTTGTATGCTTCTTCTGCATCTTCATATTGCTTAAGCTTCCAATACAATTGTGCCTTGACATATAATATGTCATCAAGTAGACCATGCTCTGGAAACATCACAGTTATTGAATCAAGTTTTTCAAATGACTCATCATACTTATTTTGAAAGTAAAGTAGTTCTGAATTAGCAAACATCTGCAATGGTACTGCAGTAGTATCCAAATTCAAGTTATCCATGATGGTGACGGATCTATCGATAGCATCATTAGAAATTAATCTAGAAGTCGCAGATTTTAAAATATCAAATTGAGCCTGTGCCCATTCAAAATCACCGTTATAATATGATAACATTGCATTTTTAAATCTTGCTTGCTCACCCAAATGTTCTTCTTTGAAATCTTTATCAACTTGAGAGTAGAGTAGGGTAGACTCCCAAACATCACCCGACATCAAAAGATAATCAGCCAAGCTTAATTTAGCATTTGCACCTACATATGGATTCAACCCGCCTTTGTCCAAAAGATTTTGTAAAACATTAATCGCCTTAGGTAAATCATTTTTATACAAGGCTAAAAAGTCACCATACTGTTTTGCGATATAGGCTGTCTTTGTATTGATCCCAAATTCATCTAAGAATTGATTATAAGCACTATCCAAAGAATCTAAATCAGAAACAGTATAATCATAATTTTGAGTGATTCGTTTTCTCGTAGTATTTAGTAAGGCATTTTTTGCATCAAAGTAATAGGTGTTGGTTGAGCCTTTTTCTTCCGTTATGTATTTATATGCTTTTACAGCAACCTCATATTCTTTTGCATTGCTTGCTATTCTTGCAAGCTCCATAACCCGCTTGCCGTTTTCACCTGTTTGCAAATCTAAAGACCTAGAAATAGAAAATGCTTTGTTATAATTGTTGTTCTGGATGTACACCCATTGAAGTAATTCTTGGTAAGGTATATTGTCTGGCGACTCTTGCACCTTACTAAACAATTGAGATTTCAGCTCATCATATTCTTCCGTGGTCTTAAGTGTCCGTTGGAAATTTGTCTTTAAGCTTGTAAGCAAATTTTTGTTAGACTCTGCAGCAAGCAGGTAGTACTTAATCATTTCCTTGCTATCACCTTTACGTCTGTAGAGCTCTGCCATGTTATAGGCAAACAGTTTATCATTATTCATCAGCTTACCTCCCTTTTGGTAAACTTCAATTGCTTCATCATATTTGGTAAGACGCAGAAAGGCATTTCCCAATTTTGAAATAATAATTTGTTCAGCTGGTAGACTTTCGATCGCCTTCTTATACTGTTTCTTGGCTTTTTCTTCTTCAAACATTCTTTCGTACAGATTACCATAGGTAACGTACAATTGAACATTCTTTGGTGTTCTCTTTAGTTGAGATTTTATTTCAGATTCAGCTCTTTCAAAATTTTCGTCAGCGATCAATGATTGAACAAATTGTTGGAAGTAATAGTCGTTCTTATAATTAGATTTTTCGTACAACTTAAGATACACTTCTGCTGCCTTTTCGTACTCACCCGAATTATAATAACCTGCTGCCAATTTAGTATCCTGACCGATTCCAGAAATACTAAAGCATAGAATTAATACCAAACTTAAAATATACTTCATCATTGATAAGTGTCTGTTATATGCTAACGAATAAAAGCTAGGGATAGTTTTGTCAGATGGGTTTCAACATTAAAGTTAATCCCTTAGAATGGGCTTTGCCTATAAATCCTCAAAAAATGAATGAGAATTGAACATTTACAACAAAAAAAGAGGCTGAATCATTTGAATCAGCCTCTTTATATACGGTATTTGGAATTTTCTTATCCTTCCAGTTTAAATCTTACCGGTAAGGTATAAAGAACCTTTACAGCTCTTCCTCTTTGCTTTCCAGGAACCCATTGTGGCATTTGCTTTACAACTTTCATTGCAGCATCTCCACATCCAGCTCCAATATCTCTTACGACTTTAGCATCGGTCACATTTCCAGATTTGTCTACCACAAACTGGAGTACGACCATACCATCAACACCATTCTCTCTGGCAATCGCAGGGTATTTAAGATTCTTATATATAAACTGAAGCATTTTATCTTCAGCACATTTTGCTATTTCTTCCTTCGTTCCACCAGAATCTTCACAACCAGGGAATCTAGGCATTTGCTCAACCACTTTAAAAATTTCCTCCTCAGCCGGTGGTGGCGGTGGTGGCGGTGGCGGAGGTGGTGCATCTTCCTCTACAGGAGCTTCAGGCTCCTCAATTGCCGTTTCTTCATCGATATCCATTGATTCGAATACAGGTTCGTCTTCCTCTTCAATTTCTTCCTCTGGTACTTCCTCAATTACTGGAGGCGGTGGTGGAGGTGGCGGTGGAGGTGGCTTGGCAGTACGAGGTGGCTCAATTTCGATTTCTTCTTCAAAATCTAATGCTCCATCAGGTATGTCAACCCGATCTTCGTAGGCTGTATAGCTAAACGCAAACAAAGTCATCGCCATAGCTGCAACCAAACCAAACATCCAAATAGGTTGAGTTAGTTTGAACACATTAACTTCTGGATACTTGTTTCTAGCTTCATATACATTTTTACCTGTATACTTTTGTCTTAGAGCTTCTCCACTGGCATTGTTTAATCTATTTCTATAGATTAAAATGAAACCTATAACCAAAGCAAACAACGCGAGCATCGCGACGGCTACAAAGGTTCCAGTTAACGCAAAATCATTCATAAATACGATTTGTATTTTTTAACAATCAATTCTTCATCACCTTAAGTATGTGGTGATGCTTAAAAATATAGAATTCTATTGGCCTATTGCTTGTTATGAAGCTAAAATCCTCAAAAAAAGAATAGCTTAGAAATTTATGCGATATGTAACTGATTGATTTTCTGCAAAAATCAATTTTACTAAGCGATTTTAAGCATTTCCATTTAAGATCTTAGAGCCCTTTAAGCACATCTTCATTAAGATAACAAGAGAATCTTAATGATAAGATGCATTCAATTAGGCTTTTGGTGTATCAGACCAAAAATTATCCAACCAAAGCCCCATAAGCAGCCGAATCCATTAGACCCTCTACTTCAGATTCATCGGATAATTTCATTTTTATGACCCATCCATCTCCATATGGATCAGAATTTATAAGGTCAGGCTGATCTCCATCACTTTCATCAAGTTTATTATTAAACTCAACAACTTCACCCGATAAAGGCATATATAAATCTGAGGTTGTTTTTACGGCTTCTACTGTACCAAAAACTTCATCCTTGGCAATTGTTTCTCCTACCGTTTCAACTTCCACATATACAATCTCTCCCAATTCGCCTTGAGCGAAATCTGTAATCCCGATATAGGCAAACCCATCCTCTATGCGAACCCATTCGTGTTCTTTGGTGTATTTGAGGTTCTCTGGTGTATTCATTTTGTCTATTTTATTTTTTTTTATTTCGCTGCTTTTTTCAACCAATCAAATGTTACAGATTTTGGTCTTTCTAATGGAAGTCCCAATGCTCTTGACCAGCAAGAAGCAGCTAGGATTCCTAATGCTCTCGATACAGCAAATAATACTGTATAGAAACTGTATTCTTTCATGCCATAATGAACCAGAATGGCCCCTGAGTGTGCATCGACATTCGGCCATGGATTTTTCACTTTACCAAGAGCTCCAAGAATATCTGGCACAGTATCAAACAATTGCCATACAATATTTACAAAATCATCATTCTTGATATGCTTTTCAGCAAATATTCTCTGAGCGGTAAATCTTGGATCTGGTTCTCTCAATACGGCATGTCCATAACCAGGAATTACTTTTCCTTTTGCCAAAGTATCATTGATGTATTTCTGAACCTGCTCTTTGGTTGGCTTTGTTGTTTTTAATTCTTTGGTCATTTCCATGATCCACTTTATTACCTCCTGATTGGCAAGTCCATGTAATGGTCCCGCTAGTGAACACATTCCTCCTGCAAACGAAAGGTAGACATCAGCCAAAGTTGAATTGACAAGATGAGAAGTATGTGCTGAAGCATTTCCTCCTTCATGGTCTGCATGAATCGTCAAATACAATCTCATTAATTCTTTAAATTGTTTGTCCTTTACACCCAACATGTGTGCAAAATTTCCAGCCCAATCTAATGATTTATCTTCATGGATATGAACATTATCTTTATACGATCTTCTATAAATGAATGCAGCAAGATGTGGAAGTCTTGCTATCAAATTCATAGAATCTTCATAAGTAGCATCCCAATAATCTGCTTTGTTCATTCCCTCAGCATATCGCTTTGCAAAAATACTATCGACTTGCATAGAACTAATTCCAATAATCAATTGTGTCATTGGATGAGTCTTTGGAGAAAGCGCCATCAACGCATTCAAGGTATTCTGAGGTAACTTTGCTCTTTTCTCCCACTCATTTGATAGCCAATTGACTTGTTTTTGAGTTGGAACTTCACCTACTAGCATCAACCAAAATAAACCCTCTGGAAGAGGTTCTTTTCCTCCTTTTCTCTTAGGCAACAATTTTTGTAATTCTGGTATAGATTTTCCTCTAAATCTGATTCCATCAATAGGATCCAATGATGAAGTTTCCCAAATCATGCTTTTTACCCCTCGCATTCCACCAAAAACCTGTCCTGCAGCCACCGTATCGACTTGCTTTGCTCCGTTTGCCTTGATGAAGGCTCGCATCTCTTTTCTAAGTTTTGAAGATTTTTCGTGAAATTTCTTTTTTAATTCATCCATGGATTCTACAGTATGTTTATTGGTTAAGTGACTAAATTGAAAAAATTGACATGATCTAATGCGTTGATAATCTCAATTTTATCTTATGCCCGAAAATACAATTTTAATTCTAACAATGGAAGTCATTTTCAAGTCAGATATAGGAGTATCTTGCTTTAATTTTATAATTCCATATTCAAGCGAAAAGTTCAAACAAAATCTATGATTTTAATTGATGAAATATTAGTTTCCGATGATGTAGTGAAGGAATATTTTCATTGTAATCTGAATGCCTGCCTTGGAGCTTGTTGCTGGGAAGGGGATTATGGCGCCCCTTTGGATGCTAGTGAGGTCAAATTATTAGAAAATCCCGATGAGGAGATTCTTAAATTGCTCGATGACACTTCCGTAAATTTTATTGAGACACATGGTGCAGTTGCAGAGTTTAAGGAAAATAAATCCTTGGGTGCCAATGTTCTGCCTGACGGCAAATGTGTTTTCCTGAAAAAAGAAGACAATGGCATTTCATATTGCGCAATTGAAAAAGCTCATGCAAATGGAAGTATTACATATAACAAACCGATTTCTTGTCACCTTTATCCAATAAGAGTTGAAAAAAATGACCAAACTGGTTTTGAAGCATTAAATTATGATGAATGGGACATCTGTAATCCCGCTTGCACCATGGGAAAAGAAATGAAAATGCCGCTCTACAAATTTTGTAAAGATGCTCTAATTAGAAAATATGGGGATGAGTTCTATAATGCCTTGGATGATGCAGCCCAATATACAAACTCAAAATAGCTTAACCTCTGTAGACAAGGTAAAAGCGCCACTCACCTACCGAATTGTATTCGACAGCCGGTGCCGGAATTTTAAAACTATTGGTCAGAGCTAGAAGCATATTTAGAAAATGACTTTTTGTTTTTATTCTATTCAAATCTGCATCTAAGGAAAGTATAAATTGATGATACCTTGGGTAAAGATTATTTGGGGCATGAAAGATATCATCACCTACCCGCCAACTGTTCTCAAATCCACCCAATAAATTTTCTGTACTATATCCAAAACTAAGATTCAACCAATGAGGCACAGGTGCGTTTGGAACCAGTGACCTAATATTTGCGGAAAGCCAAATAGTCTGCGCATTATAATCTTTGAGAAAACGCTCAATCCCTCTAGAACCATACAAATCATCAACTCTATCAAAAATCGAAGTAGTATTGCCGTTTTGACTTGTAAGCAATCGATCTTCGTATTCAATAGAGTTGGAGGATATTTTTAATCTGAATTTTTGTTCATCCCAAAAGGCCTCTTGAACAATAAACAAACTTGTGCCAACAGAATTAAAAACTACATCACCCACAGAGAAACCCCATTTGGTTGAAAAACCATCCATGATCTCTATCGTAGTTTGAATTGCCGTGCTTCCGATGCCAGCTATAAGTAATCCACTTCTTTTTGAAATACCCGTCCATCTTGCACCTTGATAACCAATATTGCATAGATTATAAGCCGTATAAGCATGACCCATTTTATCCATCCCTTTCCACTCCCTCCAATCATTGAATAAATGAAAATCACTCTGTTCAAATTGCTTGTACCAACTGTTGTAAAGACCTACAGATGTGGCAGTAAATGAACTTACACCTATGCCCAATGCGGAATAGAATCTGACCTTATCCAAGGTGTCTGCGGGAGCAAAAAATGGCTGATTTTGAGCTTGCGCACTAGCACTTATAAGTAGGAGCAGCCAAATTGTGAAAAAGATGGTTTTAGGCCTAAAAATGGAAGGATTCTGGTAATATGTCGTCTTCGATGAAAATCTCACCTTGTTTGGGCTATCTTTTTTTATAAATAACGCTTCCAAAATACTAAAACTGTCATCATTACGCTATTTTTACCTACTAAGTCAGGAAGCAGGCAGTTCATGCTTCTTGTATTTTTTAAGAACAATTAAAAGCGATATGCAATTAAAATATTTATTCTTTGCTCTTGCCCTTTTATTTACATCTAATGTATCGGGTCAAGATCTTCATTTTACCCAATTCCACTTAGCTCCGATGAATCTTAATCCGGCCTTGACTGGTTCATATCTCGGTTCTTACAGACTTGGAGGCCTTTACAGAGACCAGTATCGTTCTGTAAACACAAGTAATGGTGGAGATGCGGTAAAATCTGCAAAGCCTTATCAGACAGTAAGTGTTTTTGTAGACTCTCCGATTATAGGAGGATTTAGAAAGCAAGATTGGATTGGAGTGGGAGCAAATCTTTACTATGATCAAGCAGGTAGCGCATTAATCAGAAATGTTGGGACGATGTTTAGCTTGGCATATCACTTAGGATTAGGGAAGAAAGGAAAATCAGTATTTACCTTAGGTGTCCAGTATGGTAGTGTCCAACGAAAATTAGATACAGATCAAATGGAGCTAGTAAGTCCAATTTTCTTAGAACAGAATAGTGATCCATTTCTTGATCAATTGATGGCTCAAGCTGCTTCTTCCAACCAAGGTTCAGGTGGAAATGCTAATTTGCTTGGAGCAAATTACAACCATTGGAATATTGGAACGCTATTTACTTCTGAGTTGGGTAAAAACGCAGATATGAGAGCTGGAGTTTCTGTAGCTCACTTTACTCGTCCTGGTCAAGCTTTCAACGGTAGTCTTATTCAAGACAGAAGAAATGTACGAACGACAGGTTTTTTGACGTTTTATAGCGACATCGGGGATAGATTTACGTTTATACCAGGTATACTGATCCAAAATAGTGGCAATACAACAGAGCTTGCTATTCAGACAAGAGGAGCTTTACTTATCAATGAAGAAAAAGAAATTTCTCTTACAGGCGGACTTGGATTTAGAGTAGTTAACGCTGCAGATCTTCAAGTAATGGTTGGAATGGATTATAAAAACATAAGAGTAGGCTTGGCCTATGATATAAATCTAGCATCATTTACAGAAGCGACGAATGGGTCTTCAGGATTCGAACTAGGCGTAACTTACCTCGGTAAGATTTACAAAAAACCTAAGGTCGACCCTCTACTTATTTGTCCTAGACTTTAATCTTTCTTTCATTTAAAACAACTAGTTCATGAAAATGAATTTACTACGATTAACGATTATGCTAATGTCAGTGATTGCTTTTAGCAATGATGCATTTGCACAACCATTGAGAGCACAGACTTATGAGCAGATGCTAGAAGTTGCTCAAGAAGCTGCTGATGCTGGCGATTATTACAATGCCAGAGAATGGTTTCAAAAAGCTTATGATGAAAACAGGGACAAAAGATTGGTCCCCATTCTAGGCCTGCTTTCTTATCAACTTAGAGATTTGGAAAAAGCAGAAAACCAATACAAAAGACTTTGGAGTAGCAGGTCTAAAAAAGATCAGTATATCGATGAAAGATATATGTATGCAACCATCCTAAAAGAAAATGGAAAATACGAGGACGCTATCACCAACTTCAAACAGTTTCTCACAGAATCTGACAATGAAGAATTAAAAGCGAAAGCAAAGTTCCAGTTGGATGGCATCATGGAATTGAATAAACTTGAGCAAAATCTTGATATCGCAGTTAGGTTTTTAGATAAAAGCATAAACTCTGCATCTGGCGAATCTGCACCAATGGAATTTAGAGATGGAAACCTATACTATTCATCATTCAATAGAAAAGAAACGATTGAAGTAGGAAAAGAAGGAGATGATTACCATTCTAAAATCTACGTTGCAGAAAAAACTGACGAAGGTTTTTCAAAGCCAAAGGCATTGGGAGAGCAGGTAAATAGACCAGGATTTCACAATTCAAATATGTCTTTCTCAAAAGATGGTAGAGTGATGTACTTCACTAGATCACAATTGACAGGAAGTGAAATCACAATGAGCAAAATCTTCGCAAGCTTTAGAAAAGATGAAGATTGGAGTCCTGCTGTAGAAGTAGCAGGTATAAACGGAGAATACCTCGCACAACACCCATGCTCAGGAGAACTTTATGGAGATGATGTAATCTTCTTTGTATCAAACATGGAAGGTGGATATGGAGGAAAAGATATTTACTACTCAAAAGAAAATGGAGATGGAACATTTTCATCGCCGACTAACCTTGGAGCAAGCATCAACACTGCAGGTGATGAAGTGACTCCATACTATAGAGATGGAGAATTGTTTTTTAGCTCTAATGGTGTACCAACAATAGGTGGGTTTGATATATTCAAAACAGCTTGGGATGGATCCAATTGGAGTGCACCAACTAACATGGGATTTAATTTTAATACCTCTTACGATGATATCTATTATACTTTAAACTACGATGGGCTAGGTGGATACATAGTATCAAATAGACCTGATGAAGCAAAGAAAAGATTAAAGAGTAAAACATGCTGCGATGATATCTATGCATTTAATATCAGAACAGTATTAATAGATCTATTGGCTACAATAGTTGATGAAAATAAGGAGCCAATAAATGGGGCAAGTTTGAAGTTGGAAAATCTAACTCAGGTAATTTCACCTGATACAAAGTCTATTCCTGGCAATAATGAATACCAATTTATGTTGGACAGTGATAACAAGTATAAGTTGTTGATTAAGAAGGATGGTTACTATCCTGATTCAATCTCTTTTAACACTGCAGGAATCATTGATGACTTTACGGTGAAAAGAACCATCACATTAAAGCCAATACCGAAAGAACCAGAAATTGTAGAAGATGAATACGAGACGGTTACAACCAATCAGCCGATTAGATTAAATAATATCTACTATGATCTTGATGATGATAAAATATTACCTGATGCAGAGATCGATCTAAACGTGCTTTATGACCTTTTGATCAAGTATCCAGATATGGTTATTGAATTGTCATCTCATACAGATTCACAGGGAACATCAAATTATAATGAGAATTTATCTCAAAGAAGAGCAGAGTCTGCAAGAAATTGGTTGTTGAAGAAAGGGATTGTCGCTGATAGAATTGTACCAAAAGGATATGGAGAGCAGCAAATCATCAATAGATGTGTAAATGGTGTGAGATGTCCAGATGATGAGCACAGAATCAACAGAAGAACAGAATTTAAAATAATATCTGGTCCAAAGACAATTGAGATAAAGAAGACTGTAATTAAAGGAGGACAGGGTTCTATAGAACTAAAAGAACCAAAATCAGTTCCAAAACAAAATCTTCCAAAGTTGTCATTTAAAAAAGCTTTTGTAGATTTGGGTGAAGTTAAGAGGGGAGATAAGACCCTAGTTAACTATGAATTTACAAATACAGGCACTGCAAACCTTGAAATAGAAGTAGTTACAGCTTGCAAGTGTACTGAGTTAAGTTGGCCAAGAGAACCAATAGTACCGGGAGATGGGGGCAAAATCAAAGTAGTTTTTGATAGTTCTTCGTTTGAGCCGGGAAAAGTGACAAAGATTGTTGATGTGATAGCTAATACTGAACCTCTTATTAATGAAGCAAAATTTGAAGCTACAATAATTACAAAATAACTAGCAATAGTTATAATTACCAGAATATGAGAAGGCCTTTCAATTTATTGAAAGGCCTTTCATTTTACCGCAAAAAAAAATCCCGACTTAAAAAAAGCCAGGATTAAAAACCTTGTTTTACTAACTACATTTATTTTACCTGAAGTTTTGTGTATTGTACATCTGATACTCCTTCAACCAAAAATCCCATTCTGTAAGAACCTTCTTCAAAAAGACTCATTCCAAGATTGACATCAGTTGATCCTACTGGGAACATCATTTCCAATTCACCTTCTAAATTGAATATTTGAATCATAGAAACATCTGATTCAAACACCAATGCGATGTTGTCATTTTCCGCTTCAAAAACTGAAGAAATAATATATTCCTTCTGACCTTCATTTTCTAAAGTCATTTCAACCTTAGTAGATTTTACGATTGCCAATGTTCCGTCTCCAATGTTAGAAGCAAATGATACTGCTGTGAAGCTAAGAACTGTTGCGATGGTTAAAATTAAATTTTTCATGGTCAATTGTTTTTTGTGCGTTGTACCTATAAGACCAGAAAAAGCCGGGTGTTACCTATGTGCCCCTATCTACATGGCTCTTGGTATTTGCGACAGAGGTACTACAAGTAGGGTGGGCATGGTGGAAAGTGTCGGGTAGATTGCTTTTGAGACGCCAGACTCGCATCGCGTTGCTCGCTTTAGATGCCAGACACTAGACTAGATGAAGCCTCATCCACTCTGCAGGTAGCAAACTACCTTTCGGCGCGTAAGCCTGATTATTTTTATCCGCCAGATGGAGGACGGGTTGACTTTCGATGTACTATACTGCAAAATTGAAATACATATTGCAAGGCTTGACATGACTCCTACCAGCCAAAGGTAGGCAAGCCTGACTCAAATACCATTCTCCTCCTCCTCCAGAGGCCGGCAAGACTAAAGTCGAACAATGGTTTATAGTCTTCCATCCTAATGTCTGGAGCGGATTGACTTTTGATTTCCAGCTTGCGCCTTAGTCTCACAGTCTTGTTACGAAAAAAGCAAATGTAATAATGAACCAAAAAGATGGTCGGAGGTCAATCCTCTCCACGGAGTGGAGGGACGGTTAATATCATTTGCCGAAAGGCAGATGAATTAACCAGGGAGGCAACAAAAAAGACCCCTGAAAATCAGAGGTCTTTTTTAAGGTTTTACTACTTAGTGTGTTCGGGTTTTGGTAGTATTTAATTGAAAATTTTGTTCAGAGTGGCATCCAATATTATTGGATTCAATTTTAGCCTACCAATAAGGCTTCTTTGTTTTCGATCATCTTACGCATATTGATCAAAGCATATCTCATTCTTCCTAGAGCAGTATTGATACTTACTTTAGTCAACTTTGAAATTTCTTTGAAACTCATGTCAGCGTAATGTCTCAAAATCACAACTTCTCTTTGTTCAGGTGGTAATTTGTCTACCAACTCTCTAACATAGCCATGCTTTTGTGACTTGATGATTGTTTGCTCCATGTTGTCATCCTTCGTTTCTAGAACATCGAAGATGTCAAAAGTCTCGCTTGATGATACTTTAGTTCTTCTTTTCTGTCTTCTGAAATGATCAACACAAAGGTTGTAGGAAATCCTTAACGCCCATTGAAGAAATTTGCCTTCATGATTGTACTTTCCTTTTCTTAAGGTCTTGATGATCTTAATAAATACGTCTTGGAAAATGTCTTCAGCAAGATCTCTATCTTTTACAAATAGATAAATCTGCGTATAAATACGATCCTTGTGACGTCCTAATAATTCTGCGAAGGCATTTTCATTACCTTTTAGATAGAGGTTGATTAACTCTCTATCGTCTAGCTTCTTTACACTCATTGTAGTAATAGTTTTCGTAAACCGTTATTTAATAAAAAGTGTAAAGTGCTTTATAGGCAATAAAATTTTTGTGAAGTGATAAATGAACTCAACCGTAAAGATGGGTAAAATTAAAGTTGGATTCAAGTGTTAAAATATTCTTAACAGATTCTTAACTGAAATAATAAACTTATCCAGCTAATTGTTTATTGCCTCAATCTTTATAAATCGTAACAAAAACTAATATAAAAGCCTTAATTTTGCCCATTAATTTAAATTTTAACTCATCCCAATAATTAATTGAAAGGCAAAAAAACAGTAAAATCAGAGATATCCCCCAAGGAATTTATCCATATAAAGGGTGCAAGGTCTAATAACCTTAAGAATATTGAACTAATCCTTCCCAAAGAGAAGCTAATAGTCGTTACTGGACTCTCTGGTTCAGGAAAATCTTCTTTAATAATGGACACCTTGTACGCTGAGGGTCAAAGAAGGTATGTAGAGAGCTTATCATCTTATGCTAGGCAATTCCTGTCTAGAATGAAAAAGCCAGATGTAGACTTTATTAAAGGCATTAGCCCTGCTATTGCGATTGAGCAAAAGGTATCAACGAGCAATGCAAGATCTACGGTTGGATCTTTGACAGAAATCTACGACTATCTGCGATTACTCTTTTCAAGAATTGGAAAAACGATGTCTCCTATTTCTGGAAAGGAAGTAAAAAGACATACGGTAACTGATGTCACAGATTTTCTGAAAAAGCAAAAGAACGGAAGTAAAATCATATTATTAATTCCGCTTCCCGTAAAATATGATGACAGAACATTAAAGATAGAGTTGAACCTTTTATTGCAAAAGGGATATACACGAATCATAGAGAAAGGGGAAACCAATTATATAGAAGACATCTTGTCTTCTAAGGATAAAAGACTCAACAAAAAACTTCAAGACCTAAAGCTTGACAAAATATTTATCATCATAGATAGGTTTGTTGTAAACGATGAAGAAGAAAATTGGAAGCGTATTTCGGATTCAATTCAAACTGCTTTTGATGCAAGTTATGGAGAGGCAGTCGTGCAAGATGAAAAATCAAAACTTACCTACTTCAACAATCGATTTGAGCTTGATGGAATTGAGTTTATGGAACCAACTCATCAGCTATTCAATTATAACAATCCATACGGTGCCTGCCCACAATGTGAAGGCTATGGTAAGATTTTAGGAATTGATCCAGGGAAAGTCATTCCCAATCAATCAAAGTCTGTTTATGATGGAGCAATTGCTCCTTGGCGAACAGACAGCGGAGCACCTTGGCTCAACTTGTTAATCTCTCAGGCTGAGCAATATGATTTTCCAATCCATAAACCTTATGAAGAGCTAGATGAAGATCAAAAAGATTTTCTATGGAATGGTACAGATACCTTTGCTGGGATAGAGGGATATTTTGATGCTCTAAGATCTAAAATGTATAAGATCCAAAATAGGATCATGGTTGCAAGATATCGAGGACGTACAGATTGTCCAACTTGCAAAGGAGCACGATTAAGAAAAGAAGCCTACTATGTGAAGGTCGGCAAAAAAGGTATTGGAGACTTGGTTGGTTTGCCAATTGAAGAGTTACAAGAATTTTTTAAAAAGCTTAAACTTTCCAAACATGATCAAACGATTGCTGATCGTATTCTACTCGAAATAAATAATCGATTGGAAACCATGCTGAAGGTTGGTTTGGGGTATTTAGATATAAATCGGATTTCTTCAACGCTTTCAGGAGGAGAAACTCAGAGAATCAATCTGACAAGAACAATTGGAAGTAACTTGACCAATTCACTATACATTTTGGATGAGCCAAGCATAGGTCTTCATCCAAAAGATACCGAAAAGCTCGTTCAGGTTTTATTTAATTTGAGAAATCTAAAAAACACAGTCATTGTTATTGAACATGAAGAGGATGTTATAAAAAACGCAGACCATATTTTAGAGGTTGGACCTTTGGCCGGATCACATGGTGGTGAGATTGTGTTCAATGGTAGCTTTAAGAAGTTCTTGGCCAAGTCAAATAAAAGTCTTACAGCACAATATTTAAGAGGTGAGATGAAGATTGACCTCCCAGAATATAGACGAAAGGTTTCCAACTTTATAAAAATAAAAGGAGCAAGCCAACATAATCTTAAGAGCGTAGATGTCAAAATTCCATTGAATGCATTTACAACGATTAGTGGAGTAAGTGGATCTGGAAAAACAACCTTGGTTAATCATATTCTTGTACCTGGATTAAAAAAAGAATTAGATGAGCCATACACACAAAAATTGGGAAAGGTCAATGATATATCTGGTCCCTTCAAATTAATCAAGGCGGTAGAAATGATTTCTCAAAATCCAATTGGGAAATCATCAAGATCTAATCCTGTCACTTATGTAAAAGCCTATGATGCTATAAGAAAGCTTTATGCTTCACAGCAACTTTCTAAAATCAAAGGATTTGAGCCTAAGCACTTTTCATTTAATGTAGATGCAGGAAGATGTGAAAAGTGTCAGGGAGAAGGAGAGATTACGGTTGAAATGCAATTCCTTGCTGATGTGAAATTAATTTGTGAAGATTGTGAAGGCAAGAGATTTAAAAGAGACATACTTGAAGTAAAGTATAAGACTAAAAGCATCATGGATGTCCTAGACATGACTATAGAAGATGCCATGCATTTCTTTGAAGAAAAGAAGGAAATTTATAATAAGATAAAGCCACTATATGATGTTGGCCTTGGATATGTAACCATGGGCCAATCCTCAAATTCCTTATCGGGAGGTGAAGCACAGAGGGTAAAACTTGCTTCATACTTAGGGAAACAAGCTGGAACAGAAAGTATCTTTTTTGTTTTTGATGAGCCAACAACAGGCTTGCATTTTGATGATATCAAAAAGTTATTGACAGCCTTGCAGAGCCTGGTTGAAAATGGACATACCGTGGTTGTGATTGAACACAATGTTGAAATAATAAAATCTGCAGATTGGGTCATTGATCTTGGTCCAGAAGGAGGAAAGAGGGGAGGTAATCTTGTTTATCAAGGAAACCCAGAAGGTCTTGCCAAATGCAAGAAGTCATTTACAGGAGAATTCTTAAAAGAAAAATTAAAGTAAAATGGCCAAGAAGAAAATAGATATTGATGCAATAGAAGTTGTAGGAGCAAGAGAAAATAACCTTAAGGATATTTCAATTAATATACCAAAGAATAAGTTGGTTGTCATTACTGGCTTAAGCGGAAGTGGAAAATCTTCTTTGGCCTTCAATACAATCTACGCGGAAGGTCAGCGGAGGTATATGGAAACCTTCTCTTCTTATGCGAGACAATTTCTAGGTTCCATGGATAGGCCAGATGTTGAAAAAATTGAAGGACTTAGTCCAGTTATTTCAATAGAGCAAAAAACCACAGCTTGGAACCCTAGATCAACGGTTGGGACAACAACAGAAGTTTATGATTTTTTGAGACTCTTGTATGCAAGAGTAGGAGAAGCTTACAGTTATATAACTGGAAAGCGAATGGTCAAATATAGTGAGCCGCAGATCATTGACTTTGTAATGAAAGAATACAGGAATAAGAAAATCGTAATCTTATCTCCTGTCATAAGAGGACGTAAAGGACATTATAGAGAGCTCTTTGATCAAACGCGAAAGAAAGGATTTACGAAAGTGAGAATCGATGGAGAAATACAAGATCTTAAACCTGGGATGAAGGTTGATAGATTTGTAACACACGATATCGAAATTGTTATAGACAGAATAAAAATCACAAAAGATAAAGAAGACCGAGTGACCTCATCCATCAGGATGGCCTTAGATATGGGGCGGGATTCTATGATGTTGCTCAATGTTGACACAAAGGAAATCAAACCAATGTCTAAGCAATTGGTGTGTGAGGATTCTGGGATTTCATATGAAGAACCATCACCAAATACCTTTTCATTTAACTCGCCTTATGGGAGTTGTCCAGAATGTAAAGGTTTAGGAGAAACTTTTAAAGTTGATTTGGATAAGCTGATTCCCGACGATAGTAAGTCAATCAACGAAGAAGGAATTCTAGCTTTTGGTGAGGTAAGAGACAATAATACTTTCAAGCAGCTCAGAAAAATTTCAAAGAAATTTAAATTTACTTTTTCTACTCCAGTAAAAAAGATTCCAAAGAAAGCGATGGACATCATACTTTATGGTGGAGAGCCTGGATTGGGAATTGATCCATGGGCGGGATCCTACGAGTTTCAATACAACCTTGCCGAAGATGGAATTGTAAACATGCTTGAAAAATGGTACAGTTCTACAACAAGTGAAAAAATAAGAAACTGGTCGGCTGTATATATGAAAATTGTACCTTGTCCAACATGTGATGGATATCGTCTTAAAAAGGATTCATTGAATTTTAAGTTAGGAGAAAAGCACATAGGGGAACTGGTCTATATGGATATTGATACTTTGGCAAAGTGGATGTCTGGTCTGCATAAGAAAATGAACAAGCAGCAAAATCTGATTGCGAAAGAGGTCTTGAAAGAAATCAATGATCGACTACACTTTTTGCAAGGTGTTGGCCTTCAGTATTTATCTCTTAACAGACCTACTAGAACACTTTCTGGAGGGGAGTCACAAAGAACTAGATTGGCTACTCAGATAGGATCACAACTCACAGGTATTACCTATATTTTAGATGAGCCAAGTATTGGTTTGCATCAAAGAGATAATCATAGACTAATAAGTGCATTAAAAGGTTTGACGGATATTGGAAATACAGTTTTGGTGGTAGAGCATGACAAGGACATTATGTTGGCTGCCGACTATATCATCGATATGGGTCCTGGTGCAGGAAAATTCGGAGGAGAGATTGTTGCAGAAGGAACACCAGCTGAGTTTTTAAAATCAAAAACGACCACTGCAGAATATCTTGCAAACAAGAGGTTGATTGATATGCCAAAAGTGCGTCGACCTGGCAATGGTAAAAAGTTAGTTTTGAAGGGTGCAACAGGAAATAATCTCCAAAATGTAACGCTAACTTTACCTCTAGGCAAATTTATTTGTGTCACTGGCGTATCCGGTTCTGGAAAATCAACTTTGATTAATGAGACCCTGTATACCATTCTAAGGAGGCACTACTATAAAAGTTCTAAAAACGCCTTGCCGTATAAATCTATCAAAGGCCTTGAGCACATAGATAAGGTAATTGAAATAGACCAAAGCCCAATAGGAAGGACACCAAGGTCTAATCCTGCAACTTACACCAATGTGTTCACTGATATTAGAAAGTTGTTTGGTGATATGCCAGAATCTAAAATTAGAGGATATAAGATTGGTAGATTCTCTTTTAATGTGAAAGGAGGAAGATGTGAGACTTGTCATGGAGGCGGAATGCGTACCATTGAAATGAATTTCCTACCTGACGTATTGGTTGAATGTGAAACTTGTATGGGTAAGAGATACAACCGAGAGACGCTTGAAATAATATACAAAGGAAAGTCTGTTTCTGACGTTTTGAATATGACAGTAAAAGAAGCAGCGCTCTTTTTTCAAAATATACCTAAGATTTATCGAAAATTAAAAACGCTTGATGATGTAGGCTTGGGTTATATCACACTAGGTCAACAAGCTACCACTTTATCGGGTGGCGAAGCCCAGAGAGTAAAACTAGCAGAAGAGCTTGCAAAAAAAGACACTGGGAATACTCTGTATATTTTAGATGAGCCTACAACCGGACTTCATTTTGATGACATAAATCAATTGATCAAAGTTCTCAATAAGTTGGTTGACAAAGGAAATACAATTGTTGTAATTGAACACAATCTTGATGTAGTGAAGGTAGCTGATTACGTCATAGATGTCGGTCCAGAAGGTGGAAACAATGGAGGTAACATCGTCTTTGAAGGTACACCTGAAGAGCTGATCAAAATTAAGAAAAACCATACGGCTAAGTATCTTAAGATTGAGATGAACCTTGGGTAGCTCGTTTTACTCGCTAAGACTACTAGACACCAGACTACCAGATTTATCCGCCGGAAGATGATTATTCATCTGCAGGAGGACACCAGACTTATGGACATTCTTGTAATTCTGAAGAACTGAGAAATCTCGGTTCGCGGCTCTCGGCTCCGATTTAATCTACAGCTCCATCAGTTCTATCTATCAATCTAAATCCATTTCCATGGATATTGACGATTTCAAGATTAGTATCCTTCTTGAGGTATTTTCTAAGTTTAGTAACAAATACATCCATACTTCTTGCGGTAAAGTAATTGTCTTCACCCCAGATTTTAGTCAAAGCTAAAGATCTAGAAAGTACATCGTTTTTGTAAAGGCAGAACATTCTTAATAGGTGAGCCTCCTTAGGAGAAAGCTTTTCTTTTTCAACACCATTTTCGCCTTTGAAACTTAAAATTCTTAGTGGGTAATTGAAGTGGTATCTACCAATGATGAATTCTTTGATGTCTTCATCTGGCCCCAATCCTTTGCTTGTTCTTTTTAAAATAGCTTGAACTCTGTATAGTAGTTCTTCGGAGTTGAATGGCTTGGTGATATAATCATCGGCTCCAATCTTAAATCCTTCTAAAACATCTTCTTTCAATGTTTTTGCGGTTAGGAAAATGATTGGAACATCTTTATTTTTTTCTCTTACTTCTTTTCCAAGAGTAAATCCATCCTTCTTTGGCATCATCACATCGAAGATGCAAAGATCATATGTGTCTTGTTCAAATTTTTGATAACCCATTTCACCATCTACGGCAAGAGTGACGTCGTAGTCATACATTTCTAGATATGACTTTAGTACATCACCAAAATTCATATCATCTTCTACTAGTAAAATTTTCTGATTTGACATGTTCTAACTTTTAAGATTTAATGCTTTTGTTAAGATACTTAGTTTCGGAAGACTAGGAAATGTCAGAATTATGATGTAAAAGTTCTCTTTTTAGATGTAAAAAGCAAGTATTAGTCACATTTTTCTTAAAGAAAACCTTAACTAATGACTAAACGGCAAAATTAACTTAAAGCTGCTTCCGTTGCCAAGCTCGCTACTAACATTGATAGAACCCTTGTGAGCCGAAACGAGCGCTTTAACGTAACTAAGCCCCAAACCAAAGCCTTTGACGTCATGTCTATTGCCAGTGTGAACTCTATAAAATTTGTCAAAAATATTCTTTAAGGCATCTTTTGACATACCTATACCCTTATCTGAAATAGTGACTTCTATGCCATCTTTAACATTTTTGGTCGAAATGCTAATTTGAGGTTTTTCAGGGGAGTATTTCTCCGCATTATCGAGCAGATTATGTAGAATATTAGAAATATGGTTTTGGTCTCCTTCTATTATGTAATGTTCGGCACTCAGATCTTGGGTAAGTTTTCCTTCGCGTTGATCCACTTTCAAGCTCATATTTTGAACCGCCTGTTCGATCAATTGATGGAGATCCAACTGGCTTACTCTTAATTTGAAATCTTGCTTATCGATAGTCGCCATTTGAAGAACTTTCTCCACTTGGTTGAGCATCCTTTTATTCTCTTGTTTTATGATTCCTGCAAACCTTCTTATTTTATCTTCGCTGTGTATTATTTTTTCTGAAGTGATAGAATCCGTAGCCAACGAGATGGTCGCAATCGGCGTTTTAAATTCATGAGTCATGTTATTGATAAAGTCAGTTTTCATTTCAGAAACTTTCTTTTGCTTGAAAATCACCCAAACTACATAAGCAAAGCAGAATAAAATCAAACTTGTAAATAGTATAGAGGATCCAAGGGATAACCAAACCTTTGACCAGAGATATCCAGTTTTATTTTTGAAAAATATTTTCAAGGAACCAGGACTTTTAGAATCAGTATTGAAAAGAGGAATGGAATAGTTGGAGTTGTTGAGACTCTTATGTTCGGGAATTTCTATAGAACTACTCCCTCCAATTTCTCCAACATAAAAATTTCCATTTACGATCAAAAATGTTTCATCATCGTTTGAGTAAATACCATAATCAGAAAGAATATCAATACCTTGATTTTGAAGTTCATCATTAACATAGATATTCAATTTATCCTTGTCGATTCCTTCTAGTTTATCTTGCGGATCCAGATAAAAAGATGTACTTGAAAATTCTCTACGCAGCTGACGCGTTCTAAAGTCTTCGTTTTCGGGATTTAGAATTTTATCAACAATTGGCTTTCGAGTTGTGGATTTGAAAGTAAATTGATCAATTGATTCTTCTTTCTTTTTAAAGTCTTCCTCAATCCTTTGTTTTACTTGATTGAGAACCATTGTGACTCTATCCTCAAAAGCCTTTTCATTTAAGTCTACTTGCCACTTAATCCAGGTAAACTGAATGATGGCAAGCCCAATGAGCGCAGTACTCATGATCCCGATTATTATCAGAATGACTTTTTTGTTCATAGCACAAAGTTATCCCTTTTGGATTGAATGTTCTTAACCTTAGGATAAGTTTAAATCTAATTGTTAAGGAACAATGGATTTCTATCTTTGCATATGCAGAAAATCGAACATATCGGCATTGCTGTAAAGGATCTGGATCGTGCAGAAGAGACATATGCCATGCTATTCGGCGCTAAGCCATATAAAAGAGAAGTTGTAGAATCTGAAGGGGTTATCACTTCTTTTCTCAGGAATGGACCTAATAAGATTGAATTATTGCAAGCTACAAATGAGGATAGCCCTATTGCAAAATTCATAGAGAAAAAAGGCGAGGGAATCCACCATATTGCTTTTTTGGTGATGGACATTCATTCGGAAATGGAAAGAATGAAAAATGAAGGATTTCGAATTTTAAATGAACAACCTAAAAATGGTGCTGACAACAAACTGATTTGCTTTATCCATCCAAAATCATCAAACGGAGTATTGATAGAGTTATGTCAAGAACGCAGCGAAACCACATAAGATGGATTGGTGGATTGCAATCATAGGATTTTTCGGCGGTATGGTTGCAGGTGTTATGAATACGCTTGCAGGTTTTGGTTCAATAATTACTTTATCTATTTTGATGGAGTTGATGGGCCTTCCGGCAAATGTGGCAAATGGAACCAATAGACTCAATACTGTTTTTGCAGGGGTTACTGCTACGGCTACCTTCATCAAAAATGATAAATTAGATATTTTCCGCGGAAGATGGTACTTGATTTTTACTTCGCTAGGGGCATTCATCGGAATTTACCTTGCCCTTATTGTAAGCAATGAACAGTTTAAGATCATCTTTAAATTTTTGATAGTATTTCTCTTTTTGATTCTTTTATTGAATCCCAAAAGACTGCTGAAAGAATATGCCGAACACTATAGTCTCCCCTTTTATATTTTAATTCCTGTTTTTTTATTGATTGGAATATACGGTGGATTTATACAGATGGGAATGGGCGTATTTTTTATTGTTGCTATTGCTCTCCTAGGAAGATATAACCTAGTAGAAGGAAATGCACTGAAATCCTTTATCGTTTTAGCTTATTCGATTATCGCCCTCCTTATTTTTTGGTGGAATGGCTTGGTGGATATAAAAGCGGGTATAGCCATAACGATAGGGCAGATGCTAGGGGCGTGGTTATCTGCAAGATTTGCTTCTAGATATAAAAATGCCAATATTTGGGCCTATAGAATATTACTTATCATCGTAATATTTGTCATTATGTATTACTTCGGTATTTTTGAGTTTCTATCAAATCTATTTTAATGAAAAACTCTATCCTTTTTTTGATAGCCCTATTTACCTTGAGTGGAACAAAGTGCAATGAAGTAGTAGTAGACCCTACAATAAAATCAGTTTTTGAAGAGCTTGAATCTGAGTTCCCGCAGATACTCCAAGACCCTGACAAGTATGAGGTGCAAGTCAGATATACTCAGATAAATCTAGAGGATAAGCAGCTTAAATTTGACAACTTCGATTATCATGTGGACCCACTTCAATATTTCTATCCAGCTAGTACCGTAAAAATGCCAGTGGCTTTTCTTGCATTAGAAAAGTTGGAGATGATACAATCTTCAGGATACAAAGTAGATATTGATACGCCTATACGTTTTGGAAAAGGTATGAGTCCACAGACCAAATTTAAAAATGATGCAACTGCCAAAGATTCAATAATTACCTTGAGGCATCTGATCAATCGAGTATTTACCGTGAGTGATAACAATGCCTACAATAGATTGTATGAATTTGTTGGTAGAGATGACATAAATAAAGCATTGAGAGCAAAAGGATTTTTTAAGCATTCTCGAATTATTTCCCGAGTTGGCGTTTCTGGTTTTGACTATGAAACCAACGCTTTCGCAAATCCCTTTGAGTTTTACAATGACAATGGTGTAATATACACAGAGATTGTGCGAAAATCTAGTAATGACTTCAGGTCACTGATTGTACAAAACTCTTCCAAAGGACTTGGCTATATTGATTCTGAAGATGAGTTGATCAATGAACCCTTTAATATGTCAGATAAAAATTTCATCAATATCGAAGATTTAGAAGCATCTCTGCAAAGAGTGATATACCCTGAATATTTTTCGGAAGAATCCAGATTTCAATTGAATGAATATCATTATTCATTTTTGCGACATGCCATGGCAAGACTTCCTAGGGAACAAGAATATCCAAAATATGATCGGGAGGAATATCATGATAGTTATGTAAAGCTTTTCATGTTCGGGGACAATCAAAATGAAATTCCAGACCACATTAGAATTTTTAATAAGGTGGGTTATGCTTATGGCACTTTGACTGATTGTGCATTTATTGTTGATTTAAAATATGATATTGCCTTTTTCTTAACTGCTACCATTCAGGTCAATGAAAATCAAATTTTCAATGATGGTGTCTATGAATATGATGAAGTCGGAATTCCTTTCTTAGCCTCTCTCGGAAGAAAAATTTATGATCTCGAACTGAGCAGAGACCGACCAAATTATGATCTCGATAGATTTAAGATGAATTATAATAAAGAGCTACCTCTTGCTAAAATTTCCGCTCCTCGAAATTAAAATAACTTATAGTTACTTGATTAAGATTTAAGATGTAGACTACTAACTATTTTTAATCCAATTATTGTACAACTTTTCATCTAAGATGATTGGGAAATTGGCGTTTTCTAATTTGATATAGTACTTTATTATCCTTAACTTCTAAAAATTTTATCTTTTCTCTCTTATTCATCTTTCCTATAATTTAGTCTGAACAATAGACTTATTATTTGCAAAATAAATTGTATAGATTTTGATGTTTTTCTTTTTCTTCATACAGAAGGCTTTCTTCGATATGTGAACAACCCTCGTCTGTTCTTCTTAGTAAAATTTTTGATAAACCTAAGTTGAAGAGTGCAGAACTATCATCAGCATGGATGACTAAATAGTTCTCAAAACCTTCTATAGCTTTTTCATATTCTCCATATATAAAATCAATGTTTGCTTCTAGAAAAAGACTTTCTTCTGATTCTGAATCAATAACTTGGTTTAGATATTTAACACCTGCACTATATTGCCCTAAGCTTTTCAATAATTGTGCATAATTGCTCAAAGCTTCTTTGTAGCCACTATCTATTTCCAATGCTTGTTCATAATTTAATTTGGCCTCTTTATTGTTACCTAAACTTTCATTAAGCTTGGCTTGAGAGAAATAGAATACTGCTATATTATCATTAAGAGATATTGCCGTTTCAAGATCATTTTTTGCATTCTCCATTTCGCCCATATTTTTGTAACAAACACTTCTGTTATGGTAAGCAATTGAAAAGCTTTGATCTGCTTCAATACTTTTATTGAAATAATCTAATGCTTGGCTATATCTTTCTCTTTTCATATAAATCTTGCCATAAATATCATTCACCAAAGCTTTGTTGCTTTCGTTTATGGCAACTTGATTGAGTTCCATTTCTGCCTTATCAACATCAAATTTTATCAAATATGATATAGCAGAAGAAATCAAAGAGTCTTGTGAATGGTAAAGTTTTAGTTGAGTCAAAATGTTTTGGTAGTGATCATAATTTGAAAGCGATTTTATAAAGGGAGCATTTAAGTCGCTATATGTATATTCATATAAGTTCTTAGAAACTGTTCTTGATCTCAAAGAAGGATTTACAATCATTAATGAAAGCGGATTTAATCTTTGTGCAATTTTTAGATCTAAGTCACTCTCGTTTTTTCTACCTAAGGCTTTGTAAATTTTGGCCCGATAAATATATCCCATTGGATCTTCTGGGTGATGCTCAATGTGTTGTGAAAAATTATAAAGACTTCTCTCCAGATCGCTTTGGTTAAAACTTATCTTACCTAAAGTAAACCAGTTATCATCATGTTGCCCAAAACTTATAACAGTTAGCATTGGAATAAGTAAAAGTACCATTATTAGATTCTTCATAATTTAGGTTTTAAATGGTCAGGGGATTAGTCCCCTGACCTATCGTGTAATAAATACTTAATTAGTTGTTAAGAATAATAGGCATATCGCCATCTGATATTATCACTTTAGCATTCGGTGATTGTGCCAACTTTTCAAATGCCTCTAATGACTTAAATTGTAGTACTTTCTGATCCAATCCTTCTGAAATTATTATCTGTGCATCTCTTACACCTTCTGCCTCAATCCTTTTTTGATCAGCCTCTCTTCTTGCTTGTTGAATAACGAATTCCATCCTTTCTGCCTGCTGTTCTGCTTCAAGTTTTTCCTCTATGGCATTGGCTAAACTGTTAGGAAGCTTAATAGATTTTAGCAATACTGCTTCAATTTCAATGCCTTTGTCATCAAGATAACTCATCATTCTTTCTTTGATTGAATTTTCAATACTTGACCTTTCTCCAGTATGCATATCTTTTGCAAAATAATTTGCTGATACATCCGCAACTGCTGATCTAAAAATTGGTAAGATGACGTTCCGTTCATATTCTATACCAATATTACGTAAGATTTCAGGTGCGTCCTTTGGATTAATATTGTATAAAATGCTTACCTCTGATAAAATGTTTAAACCTTCTTTTGAAGGAATATTAAGACCAACCTCCAAATTTTCTGTCTGAGTTGAAATCTTTATAATTCTCGAAACTAGTGGGTTATAAATTTGTAATCCTTCAGTATAACCATTATCCTCAAAACTTCCGAATGTTCTTTTGACACCAACCTCTCCTTGCTTGATAGTCACACAGGACTGTAGAAAAATCAATGACAAGAATATTATCAAATTATTTCTCATTGCTTAAAATTTTATGGTTAATAAATGTTTTTTCTTTTTCTGGAGTAAATGAAAGATTCGCAAATACCATTTCTTGCATCATGGTGAATAAGTCACTCCTCATTAATTCCTCGTCGTCTGAAAATTGCAAGTCTGTAAGACGAGGTAAATGTTTGGCAAAGTAGATGTTGTTGTTGCATGACTCTAAAAGAGTGGAAGCAAGTGACTTTGGATATTTATATTCTGGATTTATTTCTAAAAAAATGTTGCTAATCTTTTTGCAAAGTGTTTTGTAGGATAGAAAAAATCCATATTCATTTTGGTTATCAACAGTATTGTGGTGATAAGCTTTTGCACCCTCTCTAATAATAATCTTATGAAGTAACTCTTCGTCGACAAATGGAATGTCCATATCTACAAATGAGGCGGAAGTAAGTACTTCTATAACTTTTGCCACTTTAATTTTTGGATTGGCAACATTAATTGTTGCAATATCTATTCTTGTAGACATCCATTCCCAGTACCAATTAATTAGATAAATGAATAAACAGTTTTTACTTACAAAGTATCGATATATTGATGATTCAGTTGATGAAATCTTTTGAGCTAATTTTTTAAAATTGAAACCATCTAATCCATATTTGTCAATCAAGATTATACTATTTTTAATAATTCTTTTACCTAAATTTGTCCCTTTAGGATCTCTTAAATAGATCTCTGGGTTGATGCTGATATTGATGTTTAAAGTATTCATATTATATTCTAATTAGCTTTTTGTATTCTTCTCTCGCTTGCTTTCTAGCAAAATGTATTTGACTTTTGATTGTGCCAATTGGCTTTTTTAATTTAATCGCCAACTCTTCATAGCTATATCCTTCCTGCCTAAGTTTGATTATCTTTTGGTGGTCCGGCTTCAACTTTTTTACAACTTCCTTTATTTCTTCTTCAAAGACATTATACTCACCAAGGTTTTGGACCTGATTAAAGCTAAATTGATAGTCTTGTAAACTGATAATTTTCATCTTTTTGTTTCTTCGATATTGGTTGATAAAAGTGTTTCTTAGGATTGTAGAGGTCCAATGTTTTAGATTTGTTCCTGCTTCAAATAAATGCCTCTTTGCAAAGGCTTTTAACATTGTTTCTTGTACTAAATCTTTTGCCTCATTACTATCTTTGGTGTAATAAGTAGCAATGTTTAGTAGATACTGATGGATTTCAACTAATTTGTCTTTCATAAGAGCTAAACTTTAAATGATAGTAGTAAAACTACTAAATCGAAGTAATACTATCATAACTAAATATTGTGGAAATTGTTCTCTAGAATGTAAATTTTTTCTAAAAAGTAGCTAAGATTGTTATAGGACAAGCTAATTATTCTGTGAATGCTGTGAATGCTGTGAATGCTGTGAATGCTGTGAATGCTGTGAATGCTGTGAATACTGTAAGTACTGTAAGTACTGTAAATACTGTAAATACTGTAAATACTGTGAATGCTGTGAATGCAGTTAAATGGAGTGAATGCAGTGAAATGGTGTGAATACGGGATTATACTTATTGGAGATAATAAAAACGAAATTCCAGATCACATTAGAATATTCAACAAGGTAGGCTATGCTTACGGCACTTTGACGGACTGTGCCTTTATTGTCGATTTAAAATATGATATTACCTTTTTCCTAACTGCTACCATTCAAGTTAATGAAAATCAAATTTTCAATGATGGTATTTATGAATATGATCAAATTGAAATTGCTTTTTTAGCTTCTGTAGGAAGAAAAATTTATGATTTCGAACTTGGTCGAGATCGACCAAAATATGATCTCGATAGATTTAAGATGAATTATAAAAAGGAACTTCCTCTCGCTAAAATATCTACACCTCAAAATTAACTTATTTTATAGTTGCTTGATTAAGCTATGAGATGAAGATTACGAACTTTTTTTAATCCAATTATTGTACAACTTTTCATCTAAGATGATTGGGAAATTGTTGTTGCCAAATTTAATATAGTACTTATTGTCCTGAACTTTCAATAGTTTTATCTTTTCTCTCTTATTCATCTTTCCTATAATTTAGTCTGAACAATAAACCGATTAATTGCAAAATAAATTGTATAGATTTTGATGTTTTTCTTTTTCTTCATACAGAAGGCTTTCTTCGATATGGGAACAACCCTCGTCTGTTCTTCTCAGCAAAATTTTTGATAATCCCAAATTGAAGAGTGCAGAACTATCGTCTGCATGTATGTCCAGATAATTTTCAAAACCTACAATAGCTTTTTCATATTCTCCGTATATAAAATCAATGTTTGCCTCTAGAAAAAGACTTTCATCCGTATCTGAATCAATAGCTTGATTTAAGTACTTAACGCCTTCACCATATTCTCCCAAATTTTTTAATAACTGTGCATAATTGGTTAGAGCTGCAGTATAGTCATTATCTAATTCCAATGCTTGTTCGTAATTTGCTTTTGCTTTCTTTTTGTTACCTAAGCTTTGGTTGAGTTTGGCTTTTGAGAAATAGAAAACAGCAACATTATCGTTGAGTGATATTGCAGTATCAAGATCCTTTTTTGCGCTAGCAATATTTCCCATATTTTTATAACAAACACTCCGATTATGGTATGCAATGGCAAAACCTTTATCTGCTTCAATACTCTTGTTGAAGTATTCTAATGCTTTCCTGTAATCACCTTTCTTCATGTAAATTTTACCATAGATATCATATACAATGGCCTTGTTGTTATTGTTTATATTAACCTGATTAAGCACTAATTCGGCCTTGTTTACTTCATATTTTATAAGATGATTTAAAGAAGAAGTTATCAACGAATCTTGCGCATGAAATAGATCTAATTCTTCTATCTTATTTTTATAACTATCGTAATTTGAAAGAGATTTATTAAAAGGTTCGGTTGAATCTACATTTGAATAACTGTATAGATTTTTAGATAATGATTGTGATCGCAAAGAAGGATTTACGATCATTAATGAAAGGGGATTCAATCTTTCAGCGATTTCTAAATCTAAGTCACTTTCGTCATTTCTTCCTAAGGCTTTGTAAATCTTCGCTCGGTAGATATAACCAATCGGATCTTGTGGATAATCCTCTATGTAATGTGAAAAGTTAAAAAGACTTTGTTGCAGGTCATTTTGACTAAAACTTATCTTACCCAAGGTAAACCATTTTTCATCATTCTGTCCGTAACTAATAAGTGTTACTACTGGAATAAGAAAAAATATTATTAGGAACTTCTTCATAATTTTGAATTTTGAAGGACAAGGGCAGATCCTCGATTATTTAGCTACTAAACACTAGATTAAATTATTTGTTCGATTTTTTGCTGAAAGGACTATCGTATATGACAATCGCAGTTAAATAACGATCAAAATGTGCTCTAGTAAAAGTTTTTACTTAGTCAGAGGAATGAATATTGAGGAACTCTATATGCTGCTACTGTTATTTATTTACCTATTCCAATCGTATTATGCAAAGCTATCCGACCTTATCCCTTTAAAGGGATAAATAAATTTGTACAGTTTACTTTTTAAATAGCAATTCCTAAACTCGCAAGAGCTTCACTTAGTTGCTCTGGTGACTCAAAATGTATTCCATTTATCCCAAGCTTTTCTGCAGCCAAAATATTCCTTTTATTGTCATCGATAAAAACTGATTCTTCCGGAATGAGATTATAACGCTCTAGGAGTATGTTGTAAATTTTATTTTCTGGTTTTTTGCACTTTTCTGTACCTGAGACAACAATGCCTTCAAACCAGTGCAAGAATTCATATCTTTCCAAGGCAATAGGAAAAGTTTCTGCTGACCAATTTGTCAAAGCAACTACTTTGTAGTTTTTGTCCTTGATTAATTTCTCTAGGATGCTGACAGTACCTTCGATGGCCCCGGTTAACATTTCCTCCCACCTGGCATAATAGGCAAGAATATTTTCTTTGTGATCGGGGAATTTTGAAATCAGAAATTCATTTGCGGAAGCGATAGGTCTACCAGCATCTTGCTGTTCATTCCAGTCCATGGTGCAGATATTTTCCAAGAACCAATCTACCTCCTCTTCGGTTTTGAAGATGGTTCGAAAAACTTCTTTTGGGTCCCAGCCAATAAGAACTCCACCTAAATCAAAAACGATGTTTTTAATTTTACTCAACCTAGTCTTTGATTTCGATGCTCAGAATTTCATCACCCATTCTGATATCGTTCACTGTTTCTTGATCCTTGTCACCGTGAATTTTTCCGAAAACGGTATGATTGCCATCCAACCAAGGGGTTTCAACGTGAGTAATAAAGAATTGGCTACCATTGGTGCCTGGTCCTGCATTGGCCATCGACAGAACACCTCCAGAATCGTGACTCAATTCTGGATGGAACTCATCTGCAAACTTATATCCAGGGCCGCTTGTACCAGTACCAAGTGGACAACCGCCTTGCACCATAAAATCTGGAATAACTCTATGGAAGGTCAATCCATCATAATACTCTCTTTTGCTTAACTCTAGAAAATTGGCCACTGTAATAGGGCATTTTTGAGCAAATAAGGTAAGATTGATATCCCCTTTATTGGTGTGAATACAAATATCTATATCCTTATCAAAGCTTGCTTCCTGCATTAGCATTTGAATTTCTGCGATATCTATTTTATCTGTTGCTGACATATTAATTTGTTGTTTGGCGAGCAAAAATAAGCGAATGTTCCGATTTATAGAGGTATTTTACTCAATTATAAGGTGCTATCTAAAATAATTCTAAATAAGTTTAACAAATGTATAGGACATTTAGAACCAATGGTTTATTTTAAATTTGTCAAACAGAAAAACGATTAACATGTGGATAATAAAATTCCTGACCTCAAGCATCGGACGGAAGTTACTGATGAGCTTGACAGGGTTGTTTCTAATTCTGTTTCTTACCGTTCACCTTGCTGGAAATTTACAGCTTTTGAAAAATGACGGAGGAGAAGCATTCAACTCTTATGCGTATATGATGACGCATAACCCTCTTATAAAATTGATTTCCTACGGGAACTACTTTTTTATTTTACTACATGCTGCAGTAGGTATCATACTGTACTTTCAGAATAAGGGAGCAAAAGGAACAAAGTATGCAGTCTCAACAAGAGATAATGCTGAGTGGGCTTCTAAGAACATGGCGCTTTTGGGTACACTAATCCTTGCCTTTATTTTCCTACATATGGGAGATTTTTGGTTTAAAATGAAAATGCAACAAGAATGGAATCCCACTGGCGAGTGGCTAAGTATGTACGATTCTACATCCTTAGGACATCCAGTTGTTGATCTCTATGAAAGAGTTAGCTACACGTTTAAACAATTATGGATAGTTATCGCTTACTTGTTTGGATTGCTTGTATTAGCCTTCCACTTAAATCATGGATTTGCAAGTGCATTCCAAACACTAGGAATAAATCATAAGAAATATACTCCTATGATTAAAGGATTGGGGAAAGCTTATTCCATCCTAGTACCCTTGGGTTTTGCAATTATCCCTATTGTCCATTACTTTTTTAAATGATCATAAGATATGTCTAAAATAAATTTAGAATCAAAAGTTCCAAAAGGAGAATTAGCAGAGAAATGGACTGAGTATAAAGGGTCTATGAATCTTGTTGCTCCGAATAACAAAAGAAGAATAGATATAATTGTCGTCGGTACTGGATTAGCTGGTGCATCTGCAGCAGCCACTTTAGGTGAGCTTGGTTACAATGTCAAGGTCTTTACTTTTCATGATTCTCCAAGAAGAGCTCACAGTATTGCAGCTCAAGGTGGGATCAATGCTGCAAAAAATTACCAGAACGATGGTGATAGTATTTGGAGACTTTTCTACGATACAATCAAAGGAGGAGATTATAGATCAAGAGAGGCAAATGTTCATAGACTTGCAGAAGCGAGTAAAGATATCATCGATCAGTGTGTTGCTCAGGGTGTTCCATTTGCAAGAGAATACGGTGGCCTATTAGCCAACAGATCTTTTGGAGGAGTACAAGTGTCGAGAACCTTTTATGCAAGAGGTCAGACAGGTCAACAATTATTGATTGGCGCCTATCAAGCTTTGGCTAGACAAGCATCTCATGGAAAATGCACAATATACAATAGACACGAAATGCTTGACATCGTAAAAGTCGATGGAAAAGCTAGAGGTATAATCGCAAGAAATCTCTTGACGGGAGAATTAGAGAGACATTCTGCACACTGTGTTGTTTTGGCAACTGGTGGATATGGAAATGTTTTCTACCTTTCTACAAACGCAATGGGTTGCAATGTAAGTGCAGCGTGGCGAGCAGTAAGAAACGGAGCCTTGATGGCTAATCCTTGCTTTACGCAAATACACCCAACTTGTATCCCAGTTTCTGGTGATTACCAATCCAAACTGACATTGATGTCAGAATCATTGAGAAATGATGGAAGAGTTTGGGTTCCTAAAACCAAGGAAGATGCAGAAGCAATCAGAGAAAGACGTAAAGTAGGAAAAGAAATTCCTGAAGAGGATAGAGATTATTACTTGGAAAGAAGATACCCTGCTTTTGGAAACTTAGTACCAAGGGATGTAGCTTCGAGAGCGGCAAAAACTGCTTGCGATGAAGGCAAAGGAGTTGCACCAACTGGCCTTGCTGTATACCTTGATTTTGCAGCAGCGATAGAAAGATATGGAAGGGCTGAAGCGTTTTCAAATGGAAATACCAACCCTTCTGAAGAACAAGTCAGATCACTGGGCGAAAAAGTTATTGAAGCAAAGTATGGTAACCTTTTCCAGATGTATGAAAAGATTACTGGAGAGAATCCATACAAAAACCCAATGAAAATTTATCCTGCTGTACACTACACAATGGGTGGACTATGGGTTGATTATAATTTAGAAACAAATGTACCTGGATTGTTTGCCTTAGGAGAGGCAAATTTCTCAGACCATGGAGCCAACAGACTTGGAGCATCTGCATTGATGCAAGGTTTGGCTGATGGATATTTTGTGATACCTTATACTATTGGACAATTCTTAAGTGGAGAAATTAGAACTCCAGAGATTGCGAATGACACAGAAGAGTTTATGAAGGCTGAGGAAGGGGTAAAAAATAGAATTGCTCAGGTAATGAACACCAAAGGAAACCAGTCTGTTGAGAGCTTCCACAGAAGACTTGGAAAGATTATGTGGGAATATTGTGGGATGTCAAGAAACGCAGAAGGACTAAAGAAAGGAAGAGAGATGATACAAGAACTTCGCAAAGAATTTTACGCTGATGTTTTTGTTCCTGGAACCAATGAAGAATTTAATCCAGAATTAGAAAAAGCATTGAGGGTAGCAGACTTCCTTGAGCTTGGCGAAACTATGATGGTTGATGCATTGGATAGAAATGAAAGCTGTGGAGGACACTTTAGAGAAGAGTATGTAACTGAAGATGGAGAAGCAAAAAGAAACGACGAAGATTATACTTATGTGTCGGCTTGGGAATGGACAGATGATGATGAAGTTATATTACATAAAGAGGATTTGAAATTCGACAATGTCGAATTGAAAACTAGATCTTATAAATAATTTGAGCATTTTAAATTTGATGTTATGAATGATATGAAATTGCAATTAAAAATATGGAGACAAAGAAGTGCCGATCAAAAAGGACACTTTGAAACTTATACAGTTCAGGCTTCTGAGCATATGTCTTTCTTGGAAATGTTGGATGTTCTCAATGAAGAACTAATCAGTAAGAAAGAAGAACCAGTAGTTTTTGAACATGATTGTAGAGAAGGGATTTGTGGAGCTTGTAGTATGGTCATCAACGGAAGACCTCATGGTCCAAGTAAAGGAACAACGGCTTGTCAACTGCACATGCGTTCTTTTAAAAGTGGAGACACAATTACGATTGAGCCATTTAGGGCTAAGGGATTCCCTGTAATTAAAGATTTGGCTGTAGATAGATCTGCATTTGATAGAATCATACAATCGGGTGGATATATTTCTGTCAATACTGGACAAGCTCCAGATGGAAATTCAATTCCAATAGAAAAAGATCAGGCTGGAAAAGCATTTGATGCAGCTACTTGTATCGGATGTGGTGCATGTGTAGCAGCTTGTCCTAATGGATCTGCAATGTTGTTTACTTCAGCAAAAGTATCTCATCTAGGTTTGTTACCTCAAGGCCAAATCGAACATCAAAATAGAGTTCAAAGTATGGTAGCACAAATGGATAAAGAAGGATTCGGAATGTGCTCAAATACTGGTGCTTGTGAAGTTGAATGTCCAAAGGAAATATCAATAGAAAATATTGCACGTTTGAATAGAAGTTACATGGCGTCAATGTTTACGTCAGATAAATAAAAATATTAAAGAGAATTTTGAAAGGGTGGAAAGTAATTTTCGCCCTTTCTTATTTTAAATACTTAATTGAACTAATTTTATAAAAACTAAGCCATTGAAAGTATCACTAAAATCTGGGGAGTCGCTAAAATCATTTGTAGCAACTAATGAAAAAGGACATGAAGTAAAACTTTCTGGCGATGGAACAGCTGTTGGACCGATGGAATCCGTACTGATGGCTATAGCTGGTTGTAGCACGATTGATATTGTCATGATACTGGAAAAAATGAGACAGCCTCTCGAACATATTGAGGTAGAAGTTGAGTCAGAAAGACGTGATGAAATTCCAAAAACATTTACGAAAGTAAATCTACATTATAAATTGAAAGGAAACTTAAAAAAGAATAAGGTAGAGCAATCAATCAATTCTTCATTAGAAAAATATTGCTCTGTTTCTAAAATGATTGAGAAGTCAGCGGAAATTACATCAACCTATGAAATATTAAATACAGAAGTCTAATTATTGCAGTTGCCAATATTGATTTCAAATACAGAACCCACTTCTATTTCAAAACCAATTGCTAGCTCCACCTCTTGTGCAGCCTTGAAAGTTACATTCCCATTGGATGGAACCATGCCGGTGGACATAATTTCTTCTGAAGCTTGATACATTCCATCATCGATTGGGTTATCAGTAATTTCCAAATTTGGATCACAATCCAATGAGCTTCCAATTGTACATATGTCAAGAGACCAAGAATTTAATGCGCCACCATCATAATTGTATTTATCTTTTATTTGTAAAGTCCAATCACCATTTACTTCTTCGTTGATAAGGCTTGCTAAAGCATCGGAGGGGTCATATAATAATTGGTCTGTCGGTGGGCAGTTTATTGGATTTATACCATCATCAAGAAAGCCTAAATTCATATTGTCGTTGCTTCCGCAAATGCCGTCAAGTAATAAAATCTCTATTCCTGATGGAGAAATTAGTTTGATTCTTAAATCACTTATATAGCTATGAGAGATGTCAATATTAGAAATCGATATTGCAGAAACAGTTCCTTCTCCAGCAAAATTGATGACTGAGTTTATAGTTGGCGTGCCTGATGTAGTGATAACCATTGGGGTATCGGCTGAGGCTTCGACATTGCATGACTCTCCTCCTGTTGTAAAAGAATATTTTTCTGAATATGACGATTGATTACAAACATTAAATGCTTTTATTCTCCAAAAATATTTTTTGTTTTGGATTAGTTCATTTGTCATCATGTACTCACTATCCGATAGATCAGTATATACCTGCAGACCCTGATTGAAATTTGCTTTAAGCGCAATCTCTAGTGTGTAAGTATTTGCGTTGCTAAGATCTTGCCAATCAAAGATTGGAAGTGTGCCGATACCAACACTGTTATTCGTAGGATTATTTAATCCTACAACACCCATAATTTCTTCATCAATCACCAAAGTGATTTGTACTTCCTCATTGTCATTTCCCGAAAGGGCCAAAAGACTAAAATTATATACTCCTGCAGAAATTTGATTGGTGTTGCTGATGTCAAGAGAATAAGTGCCGCCGATCATTACACTAATATCTGAAAAGATTCCGTTTAAATCGGATGGAAAATCGATAAGCTCAAAAGTTGTTTCTTCCGAATAACCACCATCAAAAATTAGGTCAAATTCCAAACTAAGATCTTCTCCTTGGCAGATATTATAGTTTGGGTCATCAATGCTTAAACTAATACCAAAACAATCATCAGTAATCACAAATTTTCCAATGTGGGTATCTCAAGAGTCATTTTTTGTATAGCCCGCTGTGTACCAAAAAGAACCATTGCCTGGGTCAACATCCAAGCAAGTATAATCTCCCCATCTGTTGCTACTATTTTTACTTGTTCCTTCTTTTATGGTAGTCTCAGGATAGGTCATTTCATTCAATGGATCACAGGCAGTTCTTCCAGTGTATCTCATGCCTGGATAGATGGTTGCAGAAGAAATATTGTAAGCCAAACCAATAGTACCATCTGCATTTATGCATGCACTACTCATCCATCTAGAGGCATCATCATAATCTGGAGCATAGGTACTTTGCTGATATATTTCCCAACCATTTCCTTCATTTCTTAATTCGTACCATCTGATTCCAGCTCTATCATCTCCATCGACATCAGTTACATGGGTACATACGATGGATTCATAATCTCCAAAATTTCTATAGGCGATTTTATTCATTAAAACCTCTCTTAGAGGATCTAGATTTAGTGGTGAGTCTGGCTGATCAATACAGGCGTAACTAGAGTACCCGCATAGATTACTGTCAAATGGCTCAGTCTCCAAAATGATTGGTCCAGTCAAACTCGTATTGGCTTCATTTTCAAAATCAATATCGAATTCCCAGATTTCTAATCTATCGTCTGGGATGGAAGTACTCCATGCATCATCGGCCATCCTCATTATCAAACCTGGAGATCCACTCGGCGGTAAATTTGTCCCTACCATTCCAACTGGCGTTGCTGCTTGAAAATTGATGGTAGGAAATTCGGGTATTGTAAATCTTTGTGCTGTTACTTCAGGATCTCCTGCTAGCATTTTTGTTCTGTCCAAAGCATAAGCTGGCGAAACACCATCTTCATTTGTTGTAATTAAAAAAGCATCAGTCCAAATTGAATATTTTGGGTAATCAGGAAAATTTGGAGTATTGAAACTGTAAATGTAATAAGAGCCTAAAGGATCAGGGCTAGTAGAAATTCCCACAACCATTTTATATCCAGAAATTGAAAACTCAGATAAGAGCCATCTATCTGCGCGCGCATCATAAAGCACTATTGGATCACCTGCACCATTAATGCCAGTGATGCCATCAAAATATATTTCGTTCCACGCTACAGTTCCATCTTTGTTCCAAACCTTAAACTTTGAGCCAGAGGGTGCATTCACCATTTGAACAATATGATTTGGTCCTATGGCGATACATGGGTCTGCTGGATCGACATTTGTAGGACCAATTCCATCAAAATCTAACTGACTAGAGCGAGTAGTATTAAATTTGGGATAGTTTTTTTGTACTCCTAAATCACTTTTTGCAGGTAGGGCAGTAAAGTCTACATAAGAATTAAGAGGCCAATCTTTTTTAGGATTGTAACCTGGTTTAGCGTGCTTTGTAGTATCAAGTGCAAGCTTAGGAGAAATGTAGATTTCAGTTACTGGTGGAGTGGTCTGAACCAATGATCCATTGATTACAGAAGGGTTGATAATATAGTCATCCTGTCCTGATAAGCTAAAAGCATAGCAGAGCAGTACGGCCAAAGGTAAAAGCCGAATATTCATATCTCAGGTGTTGAAATTTATCCTACCAATATGTAGGATGGGTATTATTCAACAGTAAAGCTAATGAGTGATAATTTAACTAAAGTTTGACTTTCAAAAAATGTAAAGTAGTTGACACTATTAGAGGCTTCTAGATTTCCATACATTGCTTTTTGTAAACAAGCTGACAATTCAAATGCGTGTAATGTATAGCAGGTGATACAAAAACGCTAGTAGAAAACCATGAATGCCCCTAGATTTGTTGAACCTATTTTGCATATATTACAATAAAATATAGACTATAATATTTTTCTTTTTGCAAGATTTTTGTTTAAATATGCCCGCTTTATTCTTTGTTTCGCCAATTGTGAAAGCACCTTAGGTTAATGAACTCTTCTAGATTTCCATATATAACTTTTTGTAAACAAGCTGACAATTCCAATAATGATAATGTAGAATGGATAGCAAATAAACGCTGGTAGAAAATATCGATTTTTTTGATCTGGGTTTAGGCTTTCTTGCATATAATTAAGGAAAGCATAGTCAATCATTGCTTTGGTTAACAAGAAAAAGAAAAGGGTTACAATAGCTATTTTTGGCACAAAAGGAATTAGAAAGAGTATTATAAAAACCCACAAATTTGTAATAACAGGTATTAGTAAAATGTTCTTCATTTTTCCTTTCCCCAGATTTCGATTTTTTCCTGCCCATCTTATTCTTTGGCGAATAAAATGTTGAAGATTTTCTATTGGGGGGGTTGTTACTTTTAAGCTAGCGTCAAACAATAGTTGATCTGCATTTTTTTGAGCCATTTGATTGATTAGATAGACATCATCTCCGGAAGCAAATTTATCTGATTCACTATAGATATTTGCAGGAAGGCTAGAATGCTGATAGGCGAGATTTGCTCCATTGGCTAAATACCATTTCTTGGAACGAATTCCTGCATTGGTACAAGCCATCAAAGTGTACATATCTAATTGTTGAAACCAATCCAAGAAAGACTTGGTGGGTTTAAAACCGATGGGTGCTGCCTGTAGTTTAATACCTTGTTCAAAATTGTAAGCAGTTTTTATAAGCCAGTTATTGGGTACATGACAATCGGCATCGGTATGAATGATGTAATCAAACTTAGTATGTTGAAGTGCATATATAATACCTTCCTTTTTAAATGCATTGACTTTTTTAGAGCCTACGTAATCTGCAAGAGAGAGTATTTTAATATTTGCGGAAGCGATATTTTGTATCTTTTGAATTGTCTTATCAGTGCTATGATCATCAACTACAATGATCTCATATTGTTCTTTAGGAAAGTCATTTGATAGGACGGAATTCAGGCAGCCAACAATATTTTCTTCTTCATTTCTAGCAATGATTATGACGGAGAGTGAATTGCTAGGATGATATCCAGAAGGGGGATTCTGAGTAGAGTTTTCTTCCCAGCGTCTAATAAGAGAGATAATCAGCAAAGCATAAATGCAGCTGATGGTAATGCTAGTATAACTAAGGTAAAAAATCAATTATAATAGATCCTCGTACTCGTTGCTAGATGAACGTTTGATCGGCTCAGCTTTTTCAATTTCTGGTAAATCTAGGAAGTCTTCATCATCGACCTCTTGTTCTTCTACCTCTTCATATTCAGCAAATTTTGGATCTTTTTTGCTAAATCTCTTTTCAACATTATAAAGCATAAGTGCCTTTACGAAAAGATATGCTACAACAAGAGGAAAACCCACAAAGGTTCCTATTCCATAGAGCAAACCCATTCCAGCATTCTTCTTAAATGTATCTATGATGAATTTTCCATAATCTATAACCACAGATCGTTTTAGAAAAAGAGTAATTATGAATAGAACGGGTGCTACGAAAGAAAGGATTGAAAATATCCCTTTAACCATAAACCATATGACCATCAATAAACCCACAAGCATCACGATGCCTAATAAGCCTCCGGTAAAACTTGTCTTTGATTTTCTTCGATTGTTTGCCATGTCGATATTATATAATTCTAAATTACTAAACTATTTCAAATGTTGATTAGGAAATCACTCAATATAACAACAATCCAAACTATGCTACTGGTTCCCCGTCAAACTGAAGATTGTAGAGTGCTTTGTACATTCCGTCTTTAATTTCCATCAATTCGTTGTGTGTACCTATTTCTGCGACCTTTCCTTGATCCATTACAAGAATCTTGTCGGCATGTCTTATAGTTGATAATCTATGTGCAATAATGATCGAACTCCGCTTATCTATCAACTTTTCTATCGCATATTGAATTGTTGCTTCTGTCTCAGTATCTACTGAAGATGTTGCCTCATCCAAAATAAGAATGTTTGGATTGACTACTAAAGCTCTTACGAAAGATATTAGTTGCCTTTGACCCATAGAAAGATTATTGCCTCTTTCCATGATATGGAAATTGTATTGGTCTGGCATGTTCATAATATACTCATGAGCTCCAATTTGTTTAGCAGCTTCGATTACTACTTCATCGGAAATACTTTGATCTCTTAACTTAATGTTTTCAAAAACAGTCCCATCGAATAAGAATACATCTTGAAGTACCAAGGCTAGTCTTTCCCTGAGGAAGGGTAAAGTGTATTGATCAATGTTTTTTCCATCTATTAGGATCTCCCCGCCATTGATGTTGTAGTATCTACCTAGTAAATTTATGATGGTTGTTTTTCCTGATCCGGTGCTTCCTACAATCGCTAAGGTTGTGGAAGGTTCAATTTTGAAGCTAACATCTTTTAGGACAAAATTTTCATCATCGTAAGCGAAATTTACATTCTTAAACTCTACTTCTCCTTCGATTTTTGTATTGTCGATTGCACCTTCATCTGCAATATGAGATTCATCGTCTAGAAGATTATATACTCTTTCTGCAGCGACTAATCCCATCTGCAACTCATTGAATCGGTTGGCTAAATTTCTGATGGGTCTGAAAATCATATTTAGGAATAGAGGAAAAGCAATTACAGCACCTGGACTGATGGAAGCATTCCAAATTCCTTTAGTTCCCCAGAAAACCAAAAGCGCAAGTGCCAAGGAATTAATCAATTCAACAACCGGGAAGAAGACTGCATAATAAAAAATTGAATCTAAATTTGCCTTCGTATATTTTCTATTGATGGACTTAAACTTTTTCATTTCCTGATCCTGTGCATTGAAAATCTGAATGACTCTCATGCCAGTGATCCTTTCTTGAAGAAAGGCATTCATTGCAGAAATTTGAGTTCTAACTTTTTGGTAAGCCGTTTTAACTTTCTCTTTAAAAATATAGGTAGCTATGACAAGAAGAGGTACAGTCAACAAAAAGATAATTGTCAACTTCCAACTTGCATAAAACATCATTGCTAGCACCATGAAGATGCTCAGTATATCTGCTACGATAGTTATAGAGCCTTGCTCAAAGATTCTTTTTATTGCCTCGACATCATTGATGGTACGTGTCGTAACGGTCCCAATAGGTGTTTGGTCAAAAAATCTAAGCTTTAATTTAGAGATGTGTTTAAACACTCTCACTCTTAGGTCTTTGATGACAGACTGACCCAAAACAGAAGTTTTGTAGATCAATGAATACCTCATCCAAGTATTGAGTAGGGTGATGCCGACATAGAGAAGGGCCATCATCTTAAGGCCTGAGATGTCATTTTGAAAAATGTTTACATCGACCATTTCTTTGATGATGTAAGGTCTTACTGCTGTAATTGGGGCAAGGGCAACAGCCAAAAAGATGGTATAATAAAACAGTCTTTTATAGGGAGTTGTAAGTTTTAAAACTCTCTTTAAAAGATGGAGGTCAAAGCTGTTTTTATTTGTTTCCTTGTCTATAGCCATTTAGCACCGTAAAGATATACAGATATAGATAAGAACGTTTGTCTAGTTCTTGAGTTTTCAGCTTTTCTTTTTTAACTTTTTCTATAATTATTGAATTTTTTTTAGTTTTCCTTGCTGGAAAAAGAATATATGCTCTTTTTAATCTGCTTTTATAATGATATACAAAAAAAACCCACTTGTATAACAAGCGGGCTTCATCTATATTATCTTAATTATAGAATGTTTGCGTTAATTAATCGGGTGTAACTAAAACCACTCCAGATGTCGACCTAAGGTCATAAACTGCGGCTTGACGAGGCTGAACAATTTGTACCTTTTCTATTTTCTTAGTATTCACTAAATGATACAAAGTATAGTAATCATGAATTTCTGATCCATTCAAATTATAAAGTGGCGCACAACTTTGTTTTAGTAAACGAACGGTTGCAATGGCTCCTATACCTTTTACAGAAACATTTGGTTTGCTTCGAATTATCGCAGTTAAATCATCATTAAGTTCTGACGTTTCTCCTGTACTGTAAAGACATTCGTTATCATTATTGTCCAAACATTGTGAGCCAAACTAGGTACTTGAAAATGAAAGCATCAGGAAGGAGGAAAGTAAAATAACAATTTTCATACAATAGTATTTTTAGCAGTTAGTGTAGTTATTTAGAAGCAATCACTCATGCTTTAAAATATGACTTTTTTCACATTTTCAACCCAATTTTAGCATTTATATCTTCATAATCTTCATGGTGATTTATTTTATGTTTTTCTTTTTCGTTCTTATCGAGCTGGCAATCATCTTAATAATCTCGAGACTTAAATTCTTGAGATTTTCGAATTCTTGTTTTTCTATCAATTTTGATTGATGTAGAATTTCTAGCCAGTAAATTGTTTCAAAACAATGCTCTTTTGCCTTGTAGAATTTTTTAACAAACTCTCTGTCTGATTGTGCACTAAAGGATTCTCTGATTAACACTCCTGTAAGTGTTCCGGCAGAGAATAATTGCTTGCTGATCGCATATTCTCTTTCTTCTGCTTGCAAACGTTTTTGCAGTTTGACAATTTTCATGGCCAATGAGAAGGATTTGTTGCCAAGTGGATCGTAGTTCTTTTTCATATGATTGTTATGATTGATTATAGCATGGATTCATCCGCAAAGCTGAAGTAGCCCCTTTCGGAAATGATTAAATGGTCGAGAATTGAAATGCTCAGCAGATCACCAGATACCTTCATTTTGTTTGTGAGCCTTATGTCTTCGGGACTAGGTTTCAAATTTCCGGAAGGGTGATTATGGCTTAGAATAATCGAGCTAGCCTCGTGATCAATAGCTGACTTGAATACCACTTTGGGGTCAACGACTGTTCCAGCTATGCCTCCTTGACTAATGAGCACTGTTTTAAGAACCCGATTGGATCTATTGAGTAAAAGTATTCTGAAAGACTCTGTTCTGAGATCTTCGAGGTTATATAAAAGTAATTTATATGCGTCCTTGGAAGTAGTGATTTTTGGTCGATCCAGGGAGCTACTTTGATGCCTTCTCTTGCCTAATTCTAGGGCGGCAACAATAGAAATTGCCTTTACTTGACCTATTCCTTTGAATTTTTGAAGCTCTTGGAGGTTCATTTTTCCCAATTGTACCAGGTTTTGGTCATTGTGGGCTAATATCTCTTGTGCAAGCTGAATGACACTATGATTCTTGCTTCCGCTACCCAATAAAATGGCTAACAACTCAGCATTGGTAAGGGTTTCCTTGCCATGAATTAATAATTTTTCTCTAGGTCTATCAGCGGCATGCCACTGCTTTAGGCCATTTATATTTACTTTAGTCTCCATACTCTATTAATCCGTTGAAAACCAAGGAGGTAAACACTTTTGGCCAAGAAATATTTAGATTGTTAATCTGTTGAATATTTAAAGAATAAAGATTAATTTCGCCCTCCATTTAAAAAGTTCTTTAAAATGCGAGCGTTAACACATTTTTCAGTGCCTATCAAAGGAATGAAAGATGGTATTCATCAGTATCAATTAATAGTTGAAGATGATTTTTTCAAAAAGTTTGAAAAATCGATTATTAAGAAAGGAAGCTTTCAAATCGAAATTGATCTTTTTAAAAAATCGAATCATCTTGAAATTGATTTTTTTATAGAAGGAAGGATGAAAACAGACTGCGACCGGTGTCTTGCTAAAATTGATTTACCTGTAGAAGGAAATCATAAATTGCTAGTAAAATTTACGGTTGATGAGATTAACAACGAAGAGGAGGTGTGGACAATCACTTATGACACTCACGAACTTGATCTTGATAAAGCGATTTATGAGTTTGTAAATTTATCTGTTCCGCTTATTAAAAGATTTGATTGTGATCTAGAAGATCCCATTCCATGTAATTTGAAAGCAAAAGATTATCTGGATGGAGATTATGATGAAGAGGAAGATGATGATGATGATGATGAAAATCCATTTGCGCAAGCGTTAAGAAATATTGATTTAAACTAAGTAAAACTATACAGTGTCATGGCACATCCGAAAAGTAGAATATCAAAACAAAGAAAAAGAAAGAGAAGAACTCACCTAAAGTCTGAGATGTTTCAATTATCAGTTTGCAAAACAACTGGGGAGACGCATAGATACCATAGATCATATATGGTAGATGGGGACATGTACTATAAAGGTCAAGTCATCGTAAAAAGTGACCAGGACGAAGATTAGTCTTTTCTAAAAAATAAATTTTGAAAGCTCCCGCCCGTTAAGGACGTGGAGCTTTTTGTATTATATACTCAACACATCATATGTCTAAAATTATTATCAACAGCTCAAATGCGCCTGCACCTGTAGGACCATACAATCATTCTACTTTAGCGAATAACACTTTGTATATCTCAGGGCAGATTGCACTCGATCCAAAAACGGGAGAGCTTGTCCAAGATTCAATAGAAGATGAAACTCATCAGGTTTTAAAAAATCTAGGAGCCATCTTGGAAACTGCTAAATTGAGTTTTGAAGATGTATTGAAATGTACAGTCTTTGTTGCTGACATGAATATGTACGGACGTATCAACGCTGTATATGCTCAATACTTTAAAGAAGAAACTGCTCCTGCCAGAGAATTGGTAGAAGTCGCCAATCTTCCAAAATTTGTAAACGTTGAAATATCGGCAATTGCTGTAAAATCTTAGGATATGAGCGAGGGCAGAAAAACCATATTATCAGGTATCCAACCAACTGGAGATATTCATTTAGGAAACTACTTTGGTGCGGTTAAAAATTGGATTGATTTGCAAGCAGATTATCGCTGCTATTATATGGTTGTCGATTATCACGCGATGACAATGCCATACGATGTAAAGAAATTGCGCACTAAAACTTGGGAGTTGATTTTCAATTTGGTGGCAATGGGAGTAAAGCCCGAAAATCTTTTTATCCAGTCCTTGGTTCCAGAACACACGGAACTATGTTGGATATTTAATTGCTTCTGCTCTTATGGCAACTTGTCAAGAATGACACAGTTTAAGGATAAGAGCCAGCAATCAAAAGAAAGCAGCAAGGAAGATTTTATCAGTGCAGGAATCTTTGATTATCCTGTCTTACAAGCTGCAGATATATTAATTTATAAAGCGGATGCTGTGCCTGTTGGAAAGGATCAAGAACAGCACCTTGAGTTGTCAAGAACCATTGCGCAACGATTTAATAATCAAGTTGGCAAGGAATATTTTGTACTTCCTGAAACCTTGTTTACGGAGACACCAAAAATATTATCTACAGCTGATCCGAGTAAGAAAATGAGTAAGAGCGCAGGAGAGAAACATTACATCTCTTGTTTTAGCCCAGAAGAAAGAATCAGAAAGCAGATAAAATCTGCAGTGACTGATACAGGTGAAGCAACCGAGGGTATGAGTCCTGGAGTAGAAAATCTATTCACTCTTTTGAAAGGAGCTGCCAAGGTAAATGGGAATGATGCTCATCTTGCTAGTACGGATTCAATGCTTGCAGATTTTGAAAACGGGACACTCAAATATTCAGAATTGAAAGAACATACAGCTGATGCAGTTGTAGAGTTGACCAATAAATTTAAGTTGAGAAAGGAGGAGGTGATGGCTAATAAGAAAAAAATAAAAGACGAGATAAAGGCATCCTCTGCAGTGATTAGAAAAGTTGCTCAAGAAACGGTGAAAGAAGTAAAAGAATTGACTGGACTTTTAAATGTAAAGTACTAGTGAAGATTTTTTGTATCGGAAAAAATTATGCAGACCATGCCAAGGAAATGAACAGCGAGGTTCCAAGCAAACCTATGGTTTTTATGAAGCCAAGTACTGCGCTTTTGACTGACAATAAAGCATTTTATCATCCCGATTTTTCGTCAAATATTCACTACGAAGTAGAGGTAGTTATTAAGATTAAAAAGCACGGTCGACACATCGATCCAAAATTTGCACTGGATTATTTTGAAGAAATAGGTTTGGGTATAGATTTTACCGCTAGAGATATTCAAGCAGAGTGTAAGAAAAGTGGTCATCCATGGGAAATAGCAAAGGCATTTGATAATTCTGCAGTTATCGGAAAATTCGTCTCGGTCGAGGGTAGGGATCTAAAAGCACTAGATTTTCATTTGACAAAAAATGGAGAGATCGTGCAAAAAGGGAACACAAAAGACCTCATTTATGATTTTGCGACTGTCATAAATTATATTTCTGGCATTTTTACCATCAAAATTAACGATTTGATTATGACTGGAACCCCAGCGGGCGTTGGTCCAGTAGCGATTGGAGATCGTTTGGAAGGATTTTTGGGTGGAGAGAAAATGTTTGAGTGTGAAGTGAAGTAAATTGCTAATAAATTCTATTTTTGCAAGCTAATACAATAAAACAATAAACATGTCATATTTATTTACATCAGAGTCAGTTTCAGAAGGACATCCGGATAAAGTAGCGGATCAAATATCTGATGCTTTAGTGGATCACTTCTTAGCATTTGATTCTAGTTCAAAAATTGCTTGTGAGACATTGGTAACTACAGGACAGGTTGTTCTTGCTGGAGAGGTAAAAACAAAAACTTATCTTGATGTTCAGCAGATCGCTAGAGATGTAATTAAGAAGATTGGTTACACCAAATCTGAGTACATGTTTGAAGCAAATAGTTGTGGCGTATTTTCATCTATCCACGAACAGTCTCCAGAAATCAATCAAGGAGTTGAGAGAAAGAAAAAAATGGATCAAGGAGCAGGCGACCAAGGTATGATGTTTGGTTATGCTTCTAATGAGACAGATAACTATATGCCTCTTGCTTTGGATCTTTCTCACAAGATTCTTCAGGAACTTGCTGCTATCAGAAAAGCTGGTAAAGTAATGACCTATCTTAGACCTGATTCAAAATCACAGGTAACTATTGAATATAGTGATGCTGGAAAACCAGTTAGAATTGATTCGATTGTTGTAAGTACACAGCACGATGATTTTGCAGCGGATAGAAAGATGCTTGCGCAAATCAAAAAGGATGTGATTGAAATCGTAATCCCTAAAGTTGTAAAGAAATTAAAGCCAAGCCTTAAAAAGCTTTTCAAGGATAAAATAACTTACCACGTAAATCCAACTGGTAAATTTGTAATCGGTGGACCACATGGTGACACTGGTCTTACAGGAAGAAAAATAATCGTAGATACATACGGAGGAAAAGGAGCACATGGTGGAGGAGCATTCTCGGGAAAAGATCCTTCAAAGGTGGATAGATCTGCTGCTTATGCAACGAGACATATCGCAAAGAATATGGTTGCAGCAGGTGTTTGTGAAGAAATCTTAGTACAAGTATCTTATGCGATTGGAGTAGCAAAACCAACAAACATTTATGTCAATACATACGGTACAGCAAATGTAAAAATGAGCGATGCTCAGATTGCAGACAAGATTTACAAAGTCTTTGACATGAGACCTTATGCTATTGAAACAAGACTTAAATTAAGAAACCCTATTTATAGCGATACTGCAGCTTATGGCCACATGGGAAGAAAGCCAGAAACTAAAACTGTGAAGTTTGTTGACGGTTCAGGAAAAGAAAAGAAGATGAAAGTTGAGACTTTCACGTGGGAAAAGCTAGATTATGTAAGTAAAGTCAAGAAAGCCTTTAAAATAAAGTAAGTAAGCTTGATTTTCTGGGTTGGTAACTTTAAATTTATTTGAGATGAAAACCTGGTTAGCATTTTTAATTTCCTTGTCATTTGTCTTCAAACTTGATGCTCAAGTCTTGAGGCATGAAGTTAGTTCCGATTCTATATTATTGGGCAACTATTTTATTTATGAAATAGAGCTGACTAATTTCAATGCTGATATAAGCCGTCCAAATTTTGATGCTTTCGAAATTATATCTGGACCAAATACTAGCAACTCAATGTCTTTCATAAATGGAGATATGACCTCGAGTCAAAAAATGAGCTGGTACTTACGTCCAACAGAACTTGGCCAATACTTTATTGAGCCGATTTCAGTAGGTCAGAACGATGAAGTTCTCGAAGCTGATCCAATTGAGATAAATGTATTCCCAAATCCCAACGGTATTATTGAAGAACCAATCCAAAATAATAGTATGGATGATTTTTTCAATTTAAAGAGACCATCATTGATGGATAAGGTAAAGCCACAGGCACCGAAAGAAGAAAAGAAAAAACCTAAAAGGGAATTAAAGAAAGGTTGATGGCGGGTATTATAAAGACTTCATTAATAATACTGTTTTTATCAATTTGTGCACTGACATTTGCGCAAGCTCCTAACTTTACGGCCAGAGCAGATGCAAAACAAGTTATCCAAAATTCAATGTTAAATATTGAATACAAATTAGAGAATGCAGATGGGGCAAATTTTCAAGCACCAGACTTTAAACCCTTCAAACAAGTAGGTGGACCCTCTACCTCAAGCTCCATGACAATTGTCAATGGCAAGATGGCAAAATCAAAAACCTTCTCTTATCGATTGTTGGCACCGGAAACAGGAAAATTTATTATTGGTCCAGCAAATATAAGAGCAGGTGGAAAAAACTTAAAATCAAATTCTGTTCAAGTTGAAGTTTTAAAATCTATAGCTAATTCAGATAAATCAGATGAAGACTTCTACGTTGAAATCGTTACAAAATCTGAGGATGTATTTGTAGGACAGCAAATCTATATCGATTATGTCCTTTATACTACCAAAGAGGTTCGTAGCTTTAATCCAATCGATGAGTCAGCCTATGACGGCTTCTTTTCGGTCAACGCCACTTACCGAGCTCCTACCAATAGAATTGTAAAGAACGGCAAAGAGTATTTTACCAAAACAATGATGCGGAAAATATTGTATCCACAACAGACGGGAACCTATACAATCGGACCTACAAATGTCGAATTGGGTGTTTTGGACAGCAATAAAAGAAGCAGAGGATTTATTTTTAGCTCAAGTTTGAGACCAATAAATGTAATTACAAACGAAGTTACCTTGAGGGTAAGGAATCTACCTGCCTCAACCAACCCCGCTTTCGCTAATGCCGTGGGTAAGTATACAATGAGATCAAACGTCAGCTCAACTAAAGTGACAACAGATGATGCAATCACAATCAATATGGAAGTCAACGGAAACGGTGACCCTAAATTAGTGACAGCACCTAGTTTTATCAATTCGGAAGATTTTGACATTTATGACCCCAATATTACTTTGGATGAGTGGGATAGGGATAAAAAACAACACAGAAAGATTTTTGAATATTTGGTCGTACCTAAGAAGAAAGGAATCTTTTCAATCAGACCAGAATTTGAATATTTTAATGTAGATAGCAATAAATACATCACCTTACAATCTAGGACAACAAGAATATCCGTCTCTCAAGGAACTGGGAATAAGGATGCAGCTTTACTTGAGCAAAAAGAAATTGTTGAGTTGAGCCCTATAAAGTCAACGACAAATTTTAAATCTAAATCTGGAACATTTTATCAATCAATACCTTATTGGTTGTTGTTGAGCGCAGGGTTTTTATCCATGTTTGTAACTGGTGCAATTCATTTTAAAAGGAAAAAATCTGGAGCATTGGACCCAGAATTAATAAGAAAAGAAAAGGCAAGAAGAGTAGCCTTAGAAAAATTAGAAGTTGCTAAAAATTTCATGGACAAACAAGATGGGCCAAAATTTTATGAGGAGATTATCCGTGCACAAAAGGAATATCTTGCCGATAAATTTTCAATCCCTGCAACCTATCTTAAAAAGAGTTCGATAGAATCTTCGCTAAAAGAGAAAGCTGTGGCAGAATCTACCATCGAAAGATTGGTGGATTTATTCAATGCTTGCGAGTTAAATTTATATGCTGCTGGCGGTTCTGAATCAATGAAGGAAAGCTATCAAAATGCTAAGGAGATCATAGAATTATTAGAGTCATAATATCAAGCAAAATCTCATGTCTCTCTGATTTCTTTCCAATCATTCTTCAATTAAAGAATTCAACTTATCTTTGTCAGCTTATAATATAAATTGAAATGGGCCAAAGGACTAAGATTAAGGATATAATTAACACTGAAAAAAGTGGTTATGAAGCAACTGTGATGGGATGGGTGCGTACCTTCCGTAATAATCAGTTTGTAGCTTTAAATGATGGATCTTGCTTGTCAACATTACAATTGGTTGTTGACTATGAAAATGCAGATCAAGCTGAATTGAAAAGAATAACCACCGGAGCAGCTTTTAAAGCTGTTGGTGAGATCGTACCAAGTCAAGGTAGAGGACAGAAGTATGAAATGATTGTAAAGTCATTTGAAATACTAGGAGACTCTGATCCAGATAAGTATCCACTACAACCAAAGCGTCACAGCTTAGAGTTTTTAAGAGAAATAGCTCACCTTCGTTTTAGAACAAACACCTTCTCCGCCATTTTTAGAATCAGACATCAGTTGGCTTTTGCCATCCACAAGTTTTTCAATGATAAGGGTTTTGTCTATATGCATAGTCCAATCATTACTGGTTCTGATGCAGAAGGAGCAGGGGAGATGTTTCATGTGACCAACTTTGATTTAGACAACATCCCTAAAAGCGAGGATGGTACAATAGATTATAAGAAGGATTTCTTCAACAAAGAAACCAACCTTACCGTATCAGGTCAGCTTGAAGCAGAACTTGCAGCATTGGCATTAAGTGAAGTATATACTTTTGGTCCCACCTTCCGGGCAGAAAATTCAAATACCTCAAGACACCTTGCAGAATTTTGGATGATCGAACCCGAAGTAGCTTTCAATGACATTCATGATAACATGGATCTTGCCGAAGAGATGTTGAAGTATGTTATTAACTATGCTTTGGAACACTGTATGGAGGATCTTGAATTTTTGCAACAGCGATTGGAAAATGAAGAGAAGCAAAAGCCAGAAAAGGACAGAAGTCCAATGCCATTAATTGAGAAGTTGAATTTTTGTAAGGACAATGAGTTTGTGAGATTACCTTATACTGAGGCAATCAACATCTTAAGAAACTCAAAGCCAAACAAAAAGAAGAAGTTCCAATTTCCAATAGACGATTGGGGTGCTGACTTGCAATCAGAACATGAAAGATTTCTTGTAGAGAAACATTTCAAAAAACCAGTTATACTCATTGATTATCCAAAAGACATCAAAGCGTTCTATATGAGGATGAACGATGATGATAAGACGGTTGCCGCTATGGATGTTTTATTCCCTGGTATTGGAGAAATCATAGGTGGATCTCAGAGAGAAGAGCGATTGGATATGCTTTTGAAGAGAATGAAAGAAATGGATATCCCAGAGCATGAAATGGAATGGTTCTTAGATACTAGAAGATTTGGAACGTGTCCACATGCAGGATATGGATTGGGATTTGAAAGACTTGTTCTTTTCGTAACGGGAATGACAAACATAAGAGATGTAATTCCTTTTCCTAGATATCCAGGTAACGCAGAATTTTAAATTAAAATCAATACAATGAAAAATTTAGCTTTAATTATTTTCTCTTTGTTCATCTTAAGCAATTGTGCTGCTCAGAGAGATACCAAGCCCAAAGTAAGAACTCAGATGATTGAGGAGGCTCCTGCAAATGTAGAGACAGGTATGATACATACAGTCTATTTTTGGTTGGTAGATGATATATCAGAAGAAGGTAAACAAGTATTCGAAAAAGGACTAGAAGATCTGGCTTTGGTGCCGAGTATTGACAAATTCTATTGGGGTAAGCCGGCAGCAACTGAAAAAAGAGACGTTATTGACGATTCCTATCACTATGCTATCAATGTTTTTTTTAAAAGTCTTGAAGATCAAGCTGCTTACCAAGTAGACGAACTTCACTTAAAGTTTGTAGCAGACCACGAAGCTATTTTTAAGAAAGTAATTGTTTATGATAATACTTACTAGAGCAGTATGTGTAATAGAAATAATGGAAAAGCCTTGTAAATTATATCGCAAGGCTTTTTTTATAAGTAAAACTAGGCACTACTATTGCATTTTAAAAATACTTATCCAATATTTATACCTATGCCTCAAAAGTATGTGCAATTTATAGCTGTTTTCATCTTGTTTCCCTTATTGTTAGGGGCTCAAGATCTGACAACCGGTTTAATAGTAAATGACCTTTCTGCTCATAATATGCAAGCTATAGCCAAACCAGCTTATCTAGAAACGATCATCGACCCATCTTTTGGCACAACAATCAGAAGGATTTCTGATGCTGGATCTGGTGGAGTAATAAAACCAATGTACAGCACAATACAAGCTTGGAATGCCAATGAGTCTTTGATGATACTGTACAATCAATTATCAGGCATACATCAATTACTCGACGGTCAGAATTATACTTTTATCAGACATCTAAATGATATTTCTCCTGCGGACATCGAGCAAATATTTTGGGATTACAATGATCCAGATATATTCTATTATCCAGAAAATAACACGGATGATTATATTAAGTACACTGTAAGTACTCAGACAAAAGAGATCTTGTTTAATATGGCGGCGGTGTCATCTTGTTCTGGAGAAATTCATCTTGGAAATGATGTTCAGATGATGGCTTGGGATTCTGATTTGGTCACTTTTAGATGTGATAACGCTGCAGTTTATTCCTATAAAATATCAACTGCTGAGCTCACAACTTTTAGTATTTCAAATGCAGCCAACGCAGCCCCAAGTGCTGGCCCTAGTGGCAATTACTTTTATCATAATTCATCAGTATATGATGATAATGGAAATTTTGAACACGAGCTTAACGAAAGTTCTCCCGAGCATTCATGTATGGGTAAATTAGCAAATGGCAACGATGCTTATTTTGCGATTGCCTTTGCTCAAGGACCAGACGGGGGATGCATCGGGGATATTATCGCTCACGATCTGACTACAGGAGAATGCTTTCCGGTGATTAGCCAAAGCCAGGGATATGATTATCCTCAATCGGGCACACATATGTCTGCCAATGCACATAAAAATACGCAAGGTGGGTGGATTGCAGCATCTATGATGGGCTATGATCAAGATGGTCAGTCTTTGCTTGATCAGGAGTTGGTGATTGCCAGAGCTGCAGAGGGAAATGTAGAAGTATGCAGGATTGGGCATCACAGAAGCGATGAGGATGAATTTGATTATTGGGGAGAGCCCCATGTGACTATGAGTCCTTCTGGTACAAGGGTATTGTTTGGTTCGGACTGGAGTGGGTCAGAAGATGGCCAATCGGTCGATTCGTATGTGGTAGAACTTCCAAGTTATGTTAGCAATGAACAAGATGCTGATGCTGTCCTAGGTCATGATTGTATTAAATTACTGCCTAAGCCTACTGCTGGAATATATTCGATCAAAGGAATCTGTGCCAACTACGATATTGATATCCTGAATAGTTCGCAAGGGGTCTATTCTAATATTAATTCTACGGATGATATTGTAATTGATTTGAGCAGCTTACCTGCTGGAACATTTTACCTTAGAATTACTTCAAAGGCTGATAGCGATATCCAAGTGATAAAGGATATAAAGTAAAAATTACTTTGCAAAGGTCTTTACAATAAGGTCGTACTCCTTTTTTTCATTGACATTCTCCAAGCACAATTTATTTTCTACTTGAATTTCTTTAACGTCGGTATTTACCAAAATTGATTTCGGGCTAAAGTAGCCTTGATTTAGAAAATTTTGGAAGATAGGGTATGCTCTAGGTTCCCAGATTGTAATCAAAGGTTCCGGGATATTGTTATTAGGATTAAGAAAGCAAGTAGCTATTTTATTTGGATCTCTTGCTTCTGCTAATTGTTTGATGGTTGCTGCATCTAGATGTGGAAAATCACAAGCTACAATCATCCAAGCGCTGTGTGGATTGGATTCAAAAGCGGTCAACATTCCGCCAAAAGGTCCAAGGTTGGAGTAACTATCAACAATAAGCTGATATTGACTATTTACACTACTCAATTGATCTTTTCTGCAGCTGATGAAGCTAGACTCGCAGACTTCATTTAGAAGGTCTGCAGTGAATTCTCTATGCGCTTTGCCGCGATAGTGTAATGCACCTTTATCGATGCCCATTCTTCTACTCTTACCACCCGCTAGCACAAGACCGTTCATGCTTGGTAAGCTTTCAATTCTGATATCTCTAGTTAATCCTTTGATTCTTCCTATTTTTATAACTTAATTACTTGTTAGCAGCTGTAAATTTAATCAAGCAAACAAGAGTTTGTAATTTTAATAGACTTTTTTTCATAATTATTTTTGTGCTTTTTTGGACTTTATTTTTTACACATTTGACAAAGAGTTATATCAAAATAAATTCATTTCCTAAAAACATTTTTTTTGAAAGAGATACGAAAAATATTGACTGTATATGATGCCTCAAAAGACAGTGAAGAAAACTTTGCTTTGGCTTCAGTTGTCAATGTAGAAGAATCATCTTATAGAAGAATTGGTGCAAGAATGTTGGTTAGTAGTACAGGCAATTGGATAGGTGGCATAAGTGGTGGATGTCTAGAAGGCGATGCATTGGAGCGATCTCAGAAAGCCATATTTAACAACCAAGCGTCGACGATTATTTATGACACAATGGATGATGACGATAAGCAGATAGGTGTAGGTCTTGGATGTAATGGTCGTCTCGAGGTTTTGTTTAGGCCCATTGATAAGTCTGACCCACAAAACCCTGCTGAGCAATTGCGTCAACTGCTACATATTAAGGAAGCAGCTGTCATGATTAAGGTAATTGACGCTTCCGCAAATGTCAAATTGCTAGGTAAGAGTATTCTTGCTGAAAATCTGACGGATGATTTTCAATTTTGCAATATGGATACTAGTATATTGAAAAGCCAAATTGGTGAAACAAAAACCAATGCCAAAAGTCAAATATTAAATCTAGAAAACAAAAGCGGCGAAAAGCTAAAACTCCTTTTTGAATTTATCAGACCTGAAATGAAGTTGATCATAGTCGGTGATAATTATGATGTAAACTCCTTGTTAGAAGTAGCATCAGTAATGGGTTGGGAAATTCAGCTTGTTGGCAGAGCAAAAAAGTTTTCAAAAGAAATTTTTGCCAAAGTAAAAAGGGTCACAGAATATGAAGACTTCAATCAACTCAATATTAATGAATACACAGCAGTTGTTTTGATGTCCCATGACTACAATTGGGATAAAACAATATTGTCACAAGTCATAGATAAGGAACCTACTTACCTGGGTCTTTTAGGCCCCAAAAAACGCATGCTCAAATTAAAAAATGAATTGGGTCTTGAAGCTTTGGACAAGCAAGCTCATTTTTATGCACCGGTTGGTCTTGATATTGGCGCAGAATCTCCAGAGGAAATTGCGCTTTCTATTTGTGCAGAGATTGTGGCCATTTTTAGGAATAGAGAAGGGGGTTTTTTGAGGGAGAGAGTGGGGACGATACATTTTAGAAGTTAGGAAGAGGGAACCGCGAGCCGCGAGCCGGGACTGTGGGTTGGTTTTAGGAGTTCAATATACTTAAGCTATGCATTTAATATTGCTTTATGGTATGAGAACGCCTCCCTGATTTTAATGTTGATCATAGATCAACTTAAAATCTTCCCTCCATCCTCCGTATGGAGCGGAAGTTGATATACGAAATACTTTGTTTTAAGGTACTCAATAATTTGTTCGCAAATAACAATAGGTGATTATATTATAGGAACTATTCTTGCAAAGAAACTTCCGCTCTACTCGGAGCGTGGAGGGAAGATTTTAAATCGTCCGCCAGCCGGTGGATGATATTAAAATCAGGGAGGCATAACAATTCAGATAGTCCCTGTATTTAAGAATTGCCAGTCTAGCGTCTGGAAGCCTGGCGTCTGGAAGTCTGGCGTCTGGAAGTCTAGCGTCTTCTAAGAAGGCAACCTACTCTTCAAAAACTTAATTTGTCCATTATGATTTGACTCATGCTCTGCGACATGAAACCATTTGCAATAGTTATTGGTTGGGCTACCCCAAAATTGAGTGTCTACAACTTCCAACCAACCATCCTCATAAGTAGCCATTTCTTTGAGAGAAAATTCTCTGCAATCGGCAAGTTTTTCTAGATAGTAGTCTAGTTCTTTTCCCTTGAATTCTTTTCTACCAGCATCGCCAAGATTTGAAGCGGCATCATACATATTATCCTCTGCTCTTCCGGGTTCAAAATGCTTGCCGTCGGTAAATGTATTTCTCTGATAAAATCTTTCTGTAGCTACGAGATGCATGAGCATGGCACCTATAGAGTTTGCTTCTTCATCGATAAGGTAATCTAGGTCTGCTTGTGACATTCCATATACAGGCCTTAGCATCGTATTTCTCATCCATGCCATCATTGATACCAAGGTGCCTATCTCAGGAGTGTATCCTTCTTTAGGACCAACAATATTGATTCCATTTACTGTTTGTTGAGATGATCTTGCTGCTAAACTATTGTGTGGAAAACCGATTAGTGTTCCTGCACCTACTGTAAGTGCTGCTGTTTTTTTGATGAAGTTTCTTCTACTTTTCATTTGAAATTTGTTTAATGATATATATGCATTAGGAAAACGCGATAATAAATATCGTTACTTTCATCTTGCTTGTTTTAATTTTTCTAAACTGTATTTACTTTTCAACAATTTGTTTTCTTTCTGATATTTTGCTAATTCATTTTTGGCATCTATATACATCCAAAGTTGAGGATCAATCGAAAATATTGAACCTATTTTTGAAGCCAGTTTATTATTCAATCTTCTTCTTCCTTTAAGAACTGCATGTAGATTAGTGTTTTCATAATCTATTATTTCAGCAAACTTTACCTTTTTGACTTTATAGATTTCAAGTAATTCATTTAAGAATTCACCAACCGGTTTGATATTTTTAATTGGTTCGGCCAAATACCTTTTCATTCTTAGATGCAAACCAATTCGTTTAAAATTCATTTTTTCTTCTTCAGAATAATCCTCAGAGTCAGCTTTTATGATTCGCTTTAACATTTTAATTTCTTCTGGATTTGACATGGCGTTTTGTTCTCCAAGAATTTGGTCAAAATATTTATTCTTTCCTCTCATAATTTGACATTTAAATGTTCTTCAATCAGTTTCAAACTATTTTCAGGATTGATATACATCCTGTCTCGATAAGCTAGTTCTGCGTTATATTTTTCAATATAATAGTCAATCAACTCGCCTTTACTTATAAATGACAAATAGCCTTCGTAAGGGCCTTTGTTTAATTCAAAGGATAGTAGGCATCCATAAGCTATTAAAAGTTGAGCTACATTAGTGTAATTTCCTTTTGAACCATAATTTAAAGGAGATACTTCTATGTTCCTCATTTCAAAGAAATCATTTTCTACAAATTTTATCATCATCAAGCCTTCAATTCTATCAGTTCCCATTTTATACACCTTGGATTTCTTTTGCTTAGAAACTTTAAACCAGTCAAAATTCCAAGCTTTTAGATTCTTCAGTTCTGCAGCTTCAGCTATTTTGATTTCACCTGACCTCTTTTGATTCTTTATATCTAAAAGTATAACCTCCACCTAATAAATATATCATAATTTGATATAATATGCAAAATAATTGATTTATTTGATAATAACTTAACAACAAAATTCATCTATACAAGCAAACTTATAGGCAAGCTACCCACTACATCTTCACAATCTTCCCACCTTGCAAAAAATCACCCCCATCCAAGATCTCATACAGATAAGCCTCAGCATTCAATCCAGAAAGATCAATCACACATTCTTGATACACCCGTGCAGAGAAAACCTTCTGCCCAGACGCATCAAACGAAATAATCTGAGCCTGCTCGGGTAGGTAATCATGAAAGACCAATCGAGTAACATCTTCTACAGGATTCGGAAAAATATTAATGTCATATTCTCGATGGATGTTCTGATTGGCAACAGGACCAATTTGTATTTCTTGGCAAGATGTGTTGCTGCTGTTTTCATTGCTTACAGTAAGACATACCTCATACACTCCATTAGAATCATATTCATGCAATGGACTCTTTTCATCTGAGCTATTTCCATCTCCAAAAGTCCAAGCCCATTCTTCTGGCCTGTAGTAAGATACATCTCTGAATTGTATTTCTTGATGGTTGTTGTTGTCTTGTTCGTACCAGAATCTTAAGATGGGGTTGTTGTTTAGATCTAAAGTGTCGCAAGGGGAGCCATCTATTGGGCCGAGGCGAAGGGTATTGAAATTGGGGATTGTACCTTGATGATAAGTTGGAAGTTTGATTGCATTTTGAACTACTTCGCATTCTACACCTACTTTATTCGGATATTCTATTGTTGCCAAATCAAAGCACTGAAAAGTGTTTGCGATATATATTTTTCCATCGGGACCTAACTGTATCTGTCCAAAAAATATCCCACCACCACCTAGATCACAATTTAATGAATCATAGTTTGAAACAACAGTTTCTGTATCAAAAACAGAATTACTTAGCAAGTCAAATTGGGTTATCTTTTCCTTTTTACTTATGTAAAGTAAATTCCCATTAGGAGAAAATTCGAGACCGTTATCAATAGTATTAGCTCCACTTGAACTTAACCGAGAATATTTAGGATCAATTAAAAATCCAGAGCATCTGTCAAAGTCTGAAATCATAAGATCCATTCCGTTATTACTTTGAGCTTGAAAATGACCATAGAGTGCAAATCTTTCACCTTGGGGACTAAATTTACTTTGTCCAGCTGCTTCCCTAAGTATAAATGGTATATGCTTAGTATGATTTAAATTAATTCCACTAGAATCAATTAAATAAGTATATACGGAATCACTTGAAAATTGCAGCATCCACTGATCTCTTCCATTTGCATGAGTACAAGAATGAATTGAACCTGGAACTAAAAGATTTCTTTTTAAAACCTCATCTTTTTTTGTTAGCTCAAAATCTCCACTATCGTTTTTAGAGATAAGGCAATTCCATAGTTCATATCCATAACCTTCACAAGAATTTTCATAGTTGTGATACAATGCCAAATAGTTGCTGTCAATATTTGGAATCTTAAAAAATCCAACTGCTTGGGGGTATCGAAAACCCTGTGGTTTTACCTCACCATTTTCATTTTCCCAGGTAAGCCATTCCCATTTTGAAGAGTAGTTTATTTTTTCTCCATTGATAACTGGAATATGATTTGATCCATGAATAGATTGTCCATTTGAATAAAATAATAACTTTCCATTTTCTTCGCATACACTGCTATGACACTCCCCAAAATCTAATGTGATTGTCTCATTTCTATATATAAGAGGTGGTAAGTTATTAAAATCAATAATGCTAGCTCCTAGTTGTGGCCAATCAGTTAAATCATCTACTCTTGTCGAATTAAAAATCCACATATGATCCTCCTTCTGCCCAATAGAAGAAAGTGAATAATGCATTATCAATATGAACAACAAAAGCTTTTTCATTCCACCTACAAGTTAATGAAAAACATTCATCTGTGTTTGTTAGGTCAGACTTCGGTGCGTAATAATTATGAAATCTAGGAGTGGGCGGTGTAATTCCTTCACTCCTTCAGCTTACAAGTTACCTTTCGGCGCGCAGGCCTGATAATTTTAATCGGGTGAACGATTAAAATTATCTGTCCCTCCACTCCGTGGAGCGGATTGACTTTCGACACACTAAATTTTTAACTGAAAACTTTTCGGTTCGCCAAATCAGCAGCTAATGCATAAAATAGACTACTGTTTTAAAAAGTAACAACAGCTTTTCTGTAAATCCCTGTCAACAGAATATAGATGAAAAAAGTTGGATAGATAAAAGATCTTCCGTGATTCTTTAATCCCGTATTTAAGGTTATGGGATTTGTAAGATTGATAGAATCAGCAAGATGATATTAAATTAAAAACAAAAACTTACTTTTATTGTGTGCTTTAGTTGTCTGTAGCAATAAGTAAGATCTCTCTCGTTAGCATGTTGCGAGTAATTTCCGTCGCGGCTTCGAGATCGGAGAGATCGGGGAAGCAGGAAATTGGGAGCTGAGGATATGTGTAAAGCAAAAATGCCTTAGAGAGAGTGCCCTTTTACCCGTTCCGGTTCCTTCACTTGAATGTCGTTAAGACATTCATTTTTGAGTTCCTCAAAAAATCGATCAGTCATGTTTTGTTTTCTTTTGGGCACTCTGTGCGCCGAAGGAAGCTCGCTTTCATAGGAGGAAGCAAAAATTTAAAACTGTTGACCCATCTTATGTATCTTAAAATCTTGCTAATCCTGTAAAGACAATTTGACAACAAAAGCTAAACCTTCTCCCCCTCAAGAGCATCCCAATACTCCACCGCCCTCCGCGTATGCGGAATACAAATACTCCCCCCAACCAAATTAGCAATAGAAAAGACTTCAAATAATTCTTCTTCTGTGGTTCCTAATTCGTGGGCAGTGCCGATGTGGTATTTGATGCAGTCATCACATCTTAATACCATACAGGCAACTAGAGGAGCTGGCTTGACGTGGAAGTATTGAAAAAATGAGTTAAATAATTAGATGAATTTACTACCTCAACAAAGTAACAGTCCCTGTACGATTTTTTAGTTCTCCATTATTATTGTAATAATTCAAACTAAAAATATAAACGCCTTGAGCTGCATCTTCGCCATTGAACTGCCCGTCCCAAATAATTTCTTCACCACTTTTCCAATTCTTAATTAAGTTACCCCAGCGATCATAGATGCTTGCATTTGATATCAAATTGTAATTCTCAGTATGAACCTGCCATAAATTATTTTCAATTTGATTTGGTGTAAAAATGTTTGGAATGAAGATATTTACACTGTCAGAAACAGCAACATTAAATTCTAGAAAATATTCGCAGCCAACTGAATTTGTCAAAAATAGTTCTATTGTAGAATTTTCAATAGGCGATATCTCAGAAACCAAACAAGTATCGCAATTAAATATGTTTTCAGGAGAAGATTGGATACTCCAAGTGGAGGAATCTAAATTTAAATTTAGATTTAATGTTTCTCCCACTTGAATAGTTGTGTCATTTAAAATGGGTATCGTGGAAATATCTGGAATGGGAGATGGGTTGAGTTCATATAAGTATTCACAACCGTCTACAGAAACAATATTTACAGAAATGTCATTTTCAAAATAAATGCTTTCATTTTCTAAGTCTCCATTACTCCAAGTTACTTCCCATTCATTTTCTAAATCAATAGAAACAAGATATACTGATTCGTCACAATTAATTTCTAAGACTGGTGCTTCTGGCTTATTCGTTAGGAAATACTGATGTTTGATAGTTGAATCACAACCTAAATAAGAAAGTTCAAGTTGCTCAATGATAGTATCATTTAGTATTAAAATATTATCTAAGAATAGACTATCTCCTTCACAAAAGGAATATTCTAGTTCCATCTCATTTTTTTGTAAAATCTCAAGGGTCACAATTGCAGTACTATCACAATTACCTATATCTGTAAAAATCTTTGAGTAATCTCCAGACTCATATACTAGCGCATCAAAAATTTCTATGGAATCGCCATAGCATATTGTTATGGTATCCTTGCTAATTATCTCAGGAAGCTCAATTAAATCTAGTTCTATAATTGTGTCGCATTGTTGTTGATTTGATACTTGTAAAGAATAAACTCCAGTATCGAAAAACCATTCCGTACCTATATGAATAGAGTCACCGTAACAAATCGTTTCTGACCTTGTCTTTGTTGGAAGTGGTTCAAATATAAGTTTAAGAATTTCAGTGCTATCGCATCCACTAATGGTTTGGAATTGATTTTGAAGTGTTGTATCAGAAAAGATCATTTGATTGTATAAATCAATAGTATCTCCTTGGCATGCATACATCGTATCTTGAGAAAGCACTTCATTTACTAATATAATTTCTACAAAAACCAAGCTATCACAGGCTGATTGATTTTGATAAAGAAAAGAATGATTTCCATTTTCATTATACCAATCTCCATCGATAAGAATTGAATCACCATCGCATAATTGTTTTTCTAACCATATACTATCTTTTTTGAGGTGTATCAATTCAACAACCAAGGTGCTATCGCAATCGTTGATTGAAATTTTGTGTTGGCCTTCATCAACAAGTAATTGTCCTTCTATTTCAATTTCTTCTCCTTCGCATATTTCTTCATTGCGAAATATCTCAACTTCATTTTTCACCTGAATAAAAGTAGAATCAAAACTCAAGCAATCGTCTCTTTCAGCAATGACGGTCAGCATAAAATCACTTGTCGGAATGATTTTTATTTCTGAACAAGTGGCGCAACTAACAAAGTTAGCTGGGCTCCATTGTATGTTTGTAAATTCGTTATCAATTGAAAAAACAAAACTATCTTGAGCACATACGGTAGTTAATGAGTCAAGTTGAATCTGTGGTGCTGTATCTAATATCAATTCTACGGTATCTCTATAAATATTTCCACATCCATCTTGAGCTTGTACAAAATGAAGGCCTGGTATACTACTAGAATACGTTGATTCTGAACTATAATCACTCCATTGTATAAACTCAAATTCAGAACTAATTGCAAGGTCAATAACTTGTCCATCACAGCTAGAAATATCCGCACCTAAATCTAGTAATAAGTTGTTTGTAGGGAAATCGAGTTCGATGAAGTTGTTTGAGTAATCACATTCTACCAAAGAGTGATTCCAATCTAAAGCAGGATAAGCAGAGTTTACTCCACTATTAATGACAATTACAATTGATTCAATTTTGGAGTCAATTGGTAGAGTTGTGTTGTATTCTGGGTTATATATATCTTCAGATTCAATACAATCATATCCACCTAAAGCATTTTGACTATAAAATTTGATAGCGACTCCTTGGTCAGCTAAAGTAAGCGTGTCATATCTTGAATTTAACTCCAATTGAAGATTGACTAGAAAACTATCTTGCAAACACTCTAAATCTGCAAGGATACCGAAATCATTTGCTTGCCATTGTACACAACCCTCCTGGGTTCTATAAGTGGCTTGCACCAAAAAATTATTGTAAGGAGTACTGCATTCATTTTGAACACAGTTTTCATTTCCTTGCAAAGGCACAGCTCCTGACTGTTGTATTCTGGGAACAGTTAAGTCATCATTGATGTTGGTGACATGGTATGAATATTGATTCCACACAGATCGAGCAGGTGCCCATTTTCCAGTTTCTGCTTCGAAGCAATAAATATGTGAGTCATCTGGATCTGTTAGATAACCAGAAACTAGAATTTCCGCCTCACCATCATTGTCTATATCTGCTACAATTGGGTATTCACTGCCTGTTATCGAGTTAAGAGCATAAGCACCAATGTTTTTACCGGTAGCCCCTTCAATTATCATTAGATGTGTTTCATCTCTATAGACTAATTCATTTTTTCCATCTTGATTAAAATCAAACATAGTAACACCCGTATAACCAGAATTATCAATTGTTTGTATGGAGTATAATAATTCTAGAGTTGCGTCACCATCATACTTATACAGTCTTAATTCATTTTCAAACGTAACTCCAATTTCTGGGAAGCAATCATTATCTACATCTCCAACAAATGCAATACCTCCTGAAGCGCCTGAAGGGGCACTAGCAATTATGTTGGAGGTTCTAGGATTCCAAATCCATATTCCACCTCCATCATCATAATTTCTGTCTCTAACACATATAACATCTATCTCGCCATCATTATCAATGTCGCCAATGGAAGTATAACCATCTGTTACTTGGGGATCTGCGAAATGAGGAATGAAAGCGTTTCCTGTAGTGCCATTTAAATTTTGAAGTACTATTTCATAAACAATATTGCCTGCTGCTAGTTCTAGTCCTTGAGAGGGGAGAAGATCAGCGCAAATGACATTTGTAAAACAAGTGCTGTTTATTCCAAGTGAGACTTTATTACACCCACTTAATGTTTGAGAATAAAGTAGTAATTTGCCTGTTTGCAGATTATAAATTGAATTATTAATTATAAGTTCAGGTATTCCGTCGTTATTGATATCAGCTATTGAATTTGAATTACTATTATTTAAGGTATTATTTATGACAAATGGGTAAGGATCAGTAGAAAAAATACGAATAAGGTCATTTGATAAAATATCAATTCTTTCATTTAACACATCTGATACAATAATTTCTGATTTGCCATCATTATCTAAATCCGCAATTGATGGAAATTTCAAATAAGGGTTGGTTGATTTTGAAATTAGATTTCCATGAAGTCCTGAGTGAATTGCTACATATGAATTTGCATGATCAACATTGAATCCAGATTCAAAATGGACACCTACAACTTCAATATTACCATCTCCATCAAGATCCCCAGTTAAAATGTTGGATGAACTTTTAATTTTTTCTTCTGAAACCCATTTCAGCTTCAGGTTGACCTCATCGAATGATGTTGGAATATATTGACACTCTATTGGACAAATGGCATTAAAATTATTTCCGTTGCAAGAACAATCAGCATCAAAAGAATCTATCAAGCCATCTAAGTCATCGTCTATTCCGTTTCCACAAATTTCTGAACCATCTTGTAGAATGTTTATATATTCAGTGATGCTTTCTTCACAAAAGAGGTTGCTAGAGCTCAGGATGAGCTCAACATAATCATGATTTACAATAGAAACTGAATCAATTGATTGTGATGATGAGTATATAATATTAGAATTGATATCTAATACCTGCCACTCATATTGCAAGGTATTATTTTGTGGAGTTTGAAACACCAACCATTCATCAGAAATAGTAAAGTCAATTGTTGGTTCAATAGAACAATCAATTTTTATTGGTAAAGTAAAGTAACTTGTATCACAAGTAATGTCGTTGCTCCAAGCCTTGAGTAATATCTCAAATTCACCTTGATTGGTAATATTTAGTGTGGGTTCAAATTCATTTGATACAATTTGTTGATTGATCGACCATTGATAATTATCTCCGTTTCCTGATAGATTGTTAACTATAATTTCTTCGCCGGGCTGATAACAATCTTTATCTATATCAAATTCAGATGTTGTAATCTGTTGACATGGTGGATAACAGGCTTTAGATGCTAATAAGCCAGTCCAGTAATTTTCAACAAAGAAACACATTCTATCAGCTTGACCCTGTGTAAAAGCTTTTCTACAAATTTTGAGATTATAATCCATGAAATTATCCGATAGATCATTCTGATCTCCTAGCCCTCCTAAGTTTGTAAGGCGAAAAGGATTTTGCACTGATGAATCATCTGAATCCGATAAGCAAGAATTGATGACTGATTGACAAGAAAGAATTAAATTGCTGTCATCCGGAGGAGTGTCACAAACTCTATCACCATCCGTTAGGCAATTATTATTGTCGCATCCACCATGGAAAGTGTGAAGTAATCCTAAGTAGTGTCCCATCTCGTGAATCAATACTGTACTAGAGCTAAATGAATTGTCAAAATTGCTTGCTTCAATTACAATGGCGTTTCTATTATCATCACTTAGGTAGGCATTCACAGCATAACCTGCATAACTTTCACAATCTTGAGAAACACATAAATTGTCCACGATGATAATATTGATATAATCGTCACTAGGGAAGTAGGCAAGATTTGTCAAACTACTGTGGCTATGATGATTACTCATATCTGCCAAAGAAGAATTGTATTGAACTATTCCTGAAATATCCGCATTGTTAATATCTCTTTTGGCTAGACAGAATTGTATGCCAGTCGATACTCCGTTTTGAGAATTAAAAGAACCATCATTTGTAAAAGCATCATTGAGCTCTTGCAACATGTTTGTAATTTGTATTTCGGGAAGAAAATCAGAATCAACCGATAGTTCATGAAAAACGATAGGTAAAACAAGCGAGGAATTGTTTCTTAGAAAGGATTGATTAGAAAAAGAGCTAGTGTATTTTTTTTCTCTATCAGTTTCTAGCTCTTTAATACTTGAATTTTGCTCTATTATCTGCTCTTTCATAAGCTCACTAGCACAAGCAAATTCTTGGATAGTTTTCTGTCCAAAAAGCGTTATGGGAATTGCTAAGATTGTTAGGAGTAAAAGCTTCATTCTTTAATAAAGTATAAAAAATAAGAGCCAGACTAATTATATCTGGCTCTTAAAGATAATTTATTTTATAATAATTAGCTTTTCAGACTCTACACAAATATTTTCATTAATTAATTTGATTATATAAATACCTGATTTATAATTGTTTAAATCAATTTCTTTCCTTTCGGAAATACCTGTACCCAATACTTTCTTTCCATTTATGTCAAGTATTTCAATGGTTTGATTTAATAAATCAGAATTAGTTTCAACTGTGATACTTGAAGATGAAGGATTAGGAAATATTTTTAATTGATTTTTCTCAATAGAACGTTGTTCTAGCTCTCTATCTCCACGATCATCTTCTGGACAACTATTAGGACAAACTAATTTTATGGGAAATAGATAGCAAAGAACCTGCCCGCTTTCTGTGCAGAATAACAAACGTAAATCTACTATAGTTTTTTCAGCGCAAGGTACAACTATATCAAGATCAAAGATGAAATTGTCTCCAATTTGACTAGCGTGATTTATTTGAACTTCACCAGGAACATCTAATAAACCAACTAGACCTCCTGGACAAATAGAGTAATTTCCTGCGGGGATATTTGATTCAAAATCCATTACGAAGTTGAAAGTAGCTAACCCATCAACCACTGAGCTGCATTCTTCTAGTTTTTGAGCCCAATCTTTGGTGCACTCAAAAGTTGTTGGATCTAAACAAGGTTCGGGTACATTTATTGAAACGTTGAGACAAATCTTTTCATTAGTTAAGTTGTCTATTAAACAAACTAAAGTAGAAAAGCTAAATGATTCATTCATGTAAGAGCTAACGTTATAATCTACTACAATGTCGCCATTTCCTGAAGTATATACATTGTCCTCATATCCTGATTCAGTTGATGTAGATTCACAAAATGTAAATGACCCACTTATAGGAATTGTAAAAGTACCATTATATAATGATGCATTATTTGAAATGTCAAAATTTATACATTGTGCTTCTGAACTTACATCTAAGTCGAGACATGAATCGCATGACTCAGCTAACATTATAAAACTATAACATATAAATTCACCATCAGGTCCACAAAAAGTAAGATGACCTTCAGCACCTTCATCTGTAAATGTATTATTTACAAATTCATCTGGAGTTGCTAATACTGCTAAATTTATAATATCATAATCCACATTTTCTTCATCGATTAGATAAGAGCTAATTTCCATAGATACATCTCCTGATTTAACAAATGGATTTTCAGGATTGCATGGACCAAATCCTTTAGGAACTTTAACTTCAAAATTTGAAAGATATTGATTAGGATAACCATCTTCCTTTATTTCGCAAATTAATGAACTCACTGGATTTATGGTTTGACATTGATTGCATTCGTTTTCAATTGTAACATCTTTGCAAATCTTATTATTTACGCCTGGAGCACAGCTTATATTTAAACACACATTAAAAGTACCATCAAATAGATATTCATGAGAGACTTGTTGTCCTGGAGTATAAGGGTAACCATCCCCAAAATCCCAAGTAAATTCTCCTTGATCACCTTCATTTGAAGCTGTAAAGTTAGTACTACAATCTTCTTTAACATAATTGAAATCCGGAATAGCAGTACATACAGTACAAGCTTCCAATGTTATGTTTTTTACAAAAATAACAGCTTGGGCATCCTGTCCATAAGCTTGAATAAATAGATGTTTTCCATATTCTTCAAGATACTTGAAAGTAATTTGATCATAATGATTAAAACTTAAATCATCTAGGTAACAGTATGCTTGTGACCCCATACCATTATATGAATCAAAAGGTAAAGGGCTAGATTGATGTAAAATTTCTCCAATATCATCAGCTGGCATCCAATCGGTATTTTCTGTTAATCCAACACATAATTGTGGTCGTGTTGGTGTTATGTCAAAATCTATTGTGCTATTATCAGTATCCGCAGCCACTAAATAATCTAACTTTACTGTATAGTACTCACCTGGAACTAGATTAAGCGGGTTAGTAGTGGTAACGCCCTCTCCATTTATGGCCCATAATCCCCAAACGTTGCCGTAATCACCAGAACAAAAATAAGGGCTTCCGCTTTTAGGAACCCAATTGCAAATATCATATAGATAATCAGTTGAATAAAAAAAATGATATGTCTCTCCAGGAGGAATATTTGTTTGATCCAAATTTCCATTTAAAATAAGTTCACAATTTTCTAAATCACTTTCATAACATATTGATCCTGGTTCAATAAATACTGATTGACAAATCCCATTTGTGCAATCATCTAAAGTTGCTTGCAAACATACCTGCGTTTCTCCAGCTCTGATAAAGGTGTAGTCTAAGGTTTCTCCGGAAAAGAAATTTCCCTCTACAATCCATGTAAGCTCAGCTCCTGGAGTTGAATTACTTTGAAAATTTATTATGTCGGTTAGTGTACCAGTAAAGGCAGATGCATCAAAATCTGCTTCAACTACTTCTGGAGGGCAGGCAGGAACACATCCCAATGAGCTAAATAATTCGGACCTAAATAGTTGGTATGCTACTCTCATTCTATCTCTTTGATCAGGAGTAAAAATTTTACGGCAATAACCAAGACTAGTGCTTAGTGTATTCAAGTAATTCTTAGTCACATCATATTCAAATTCACTTGAATCACAATCAAGATTTTGGCTTTCATTACAATTATCTTCTGCAGTATTAAAATGTTGTCTGGTGTCACAACATCTATCACCTTGTAAGGTACATGGGGTATTATTATTACATGGGGGAGACGAAAAGGTATGGTACAAATCTAGATAGTGTCCTGCCTCATGTGCTAAAGTTCCTGTAGTTACTACACTACCTAAAATTGTTATTCCATCTCTGATTTCATCTAAATTTGAACTTGGTATAATAGCATATCCAGATATGGCAGTATCATAATTTATATCCCAGACAACCCAAATATTTAGATAATTGTATATATCCCATACATGTGGTTCTTTTAATTCATTCTCAGTTGCTGCATCTAAAAACGGTGCTCCTAACTGTACATATGTATCATTATCCGAAGCATCTATTCGGTTGATGCCGTTGGTTGGCTGACCATCTGGGTCTCTTTGAGCAAGACAAAACTGAATCTTTACATCTTCGCCATATCCTTCTAGATTACTAAAATCGAAATTTAATTCATTTAATGCATCTAGTAAATCATCATCCTCAACTATATTGTCACCAGGCCTTTCCAAAACTTGAAAAACAACTGGGATTGTGAAAATTTCAGGTTGCATTTTCTGATCCTGATTATTTGAATTTATTGCCTGTTGCAATTTTTTTTCATCTCTTTCAAGTTGATCTAAATATTGTTTGTCCTTTACTAAATCCGCATGTAGGACATCAAACCCACAGCTATTTTGTGTATGAATTTCTGAATTAAAACTAAGAATTATAATAACAGGGAGGAGTATTTCATAAATGCGCTTTTTAAAAAAAACTATCATTGAAATTGATTTTTAGGTGTTGAAAATGATTTGTTATCAACGTTAATCTAACGAAATGATAATAGAAGACACTTTATGAGGTGCTATATTTTGTGTTAATCACGAACTTAACTCATGTGATAATTACCTAAATATTTGAGATATATTGAAATTTTGTAAGATGAAAATGAGTTTGGTAATTGTGTTTTTAATTACACCTACTCCCCCTCCAACGCATCCCAATACTCCACCGCTCTCCGCGTATGCGGAATACAAATACTTCCCCCAACCAAATTAGCAATAGAAAAGACTTCAAATAATTCTTCTTCTGTGGTTCCTAATTCGTGGGCAGTGCCGATGTGGTATTTGATGCAGTCATCACATCTTAATACCATAGAGGCAACTAGGCCTAGTAGCTCTTTTGTTTTTGCATCTAATGCACCATCAACATAGGTTTGATTATCTAGACTAAAGAATCTCTTCAAGACCTTGTTGTCTTGACTTAAAATTCTGTCATTCATTTTCTTACGATAGTCATTGAATTCTTGAATCATAATATTCGATTTTATTTTATTAAACTTTGCCGCGGTGTCTCAATCTCCAGATGGAGTGCAACATTCTAAATGGTAATAGAAAGCTTGTTATAAATGCACTCGCTCCAAAGAAGACCATCTGAGCTTTTATATATTTCCCAAAGGCAACTTGCTTGTCACCATAGACACCACTCATGATTGATCCGATTCCTTCTTCATCTAGAAATCGCTGAAAATCCCACATGTTGTCAACGCAATAAAACAAAATAGGGATCACCGCAAAAATTGCAATGGCCTTAAACCAGGTGACATGAGAAAACCAATGATGCTTAGTCAGAAATATGAACCTTGTGAATGTGATGAAGATGATGATGAACATTATATTCTCGAAATAGAAGCGATAATTATCTCCCAATTGCGTATAGATTGGAAGTAAAACCATTACAATGATTAGTGCTGTAATGATCCAACTAATTATAGAGAAACTCCACTTGTTATTCATGCATTTTTGACTTAGTGCGAATATAAATTATTGTAACGTATTCTGCGATTGTAAGTTCAATTTATCTAAGGGCTAATTTCTTCCGTTGAAACAAAAGCCCTTGCAACAATCCTCTGCTCAGTAAGAATATCATCAAAGCAATCCAGATAGCTTTATCCGAAGTATATGGAAGTAAAATGTAATAGGCGAGAAAATAAATAACCAATGCGACAAACATTGTATTACGCATCGAAATAGATGCAGTCAATCCTACATAGACACCATCCCAGATATAACAAGCAAAAGCAATAATCGGAAACACCGCCATCCAATACCTAAAATCCATAGAAGCATCTATGACTTCTTGTTGGTCCGTAAAAATGTGTATCAAGTCGAGATAGGCCAACAAGAAAATTAAACTGAAAGCAAAGGCTAAAACAAAGCCCCACTGGAAGGCTAACTTTATCGATTCAAAAGTTTTGGTCTCATCCTTGGCTCCGTAGTATTTTCCAACCATGCTTTCTGCTGCATAAGCAAATCCATCTACACCATAAGACATCCAATTAAGAAATTGTTGTAGAACCACATTCACTGCCAGGATGATTTCCCCTGCTTCTGCACTTTTGCTATAGAAAAAACCAAAGGCAAAAGTTAGGCAGACTGTTCTCAAGAAAATGTCTCCGTTTACTTTCAAAAATCTAGTGAAGGCTGATCGCATTTTCCACTGCTCCGTAATGAAAGATTTTAATGAAGAGTATTTCCATACAAACAACACGACTGCAATCAACAAACCAAGATATTGTGCGATCACCGTGCCCAAAGCTACCCCCTGAATTCCCCAATCCAAAGTCTGTACCAAGTAGATACTTATCAGCATATTGGCCACATTTACCGTAAGGGTAATATAAAGAGGATAATAGGCATTCTGCATCCCAAAATACCAGCCAGAAATTACATAAATCAACAAGGAAGCAGGCGCCGCCCATATTCTTATGCTAAAATACTCGCTCACGAGCTCAGCTTGCCCGCCCTCCATATTGAAAGCCATCAAAGAGAGATATTCGATAGGGCGCATCAGTACTAAAAGAGCTGCCGAAATGAGGATGGCTATAAGTCCTGCCCTTAGAAAAGTATGTATCTGTTCTTGCTTATTGCTGGCTCCAAAGGCCTGTGCAGTCATCCCCGTGGTGCCCATTCTCAAAAAACCGAAGTTCCAATAGATAAAATTGAAGATCATGCCGCCTACGCCCACTGCACCCAGATGTGCCGCCGAAAGACCGCCCATAAGCACTGTATCTACCGTAGATAATAGGGGAATCGAAATATTACTGAGGATATTGGGGATGGCAAGTCTCAGTATTTCTTTGTTCATAAAGAACTTTGTATTGCTTATTTACATTGATTATTAATATCTTGCATATGTTTTCCAGCCTGACTTGTGATTCAGAACAAGTTATTAATTACTGCAAGGTATCTTTTAGTAAAGCAATGAACAAAATTAAGGTAGGTATATTTTTTGGTGGTTCCTCTCGGGAACGTGAAATTTCCTTTGCAGGGGGTAGGACTGTTTATGACAATTTGGACAAAGGTATTTTTGAGGCTATTCCGATTTTTGTAGATTCTCATCACCAATTGGCTGTCCTAGATTGGGAATATATTTATAAAGGTACTATCCGTGATTTTTACCCACCCATTCATAAAATTCCAAAGAGCAAACATGGCTTCCAGATTTACTTAGAAAGTATTCCTGACGCCGATAAAAAAGATATCATCAATTCCGTGGGTCAACAGATTATGTTGGAGGATCTACAAGAATTGATCGATGTGGCATTTTTGGCTTTACATGGAAGTGGAGGTGAAGATGGCCAACTGCAAGGTCTTCTAGAATTTTTGAAAATCCCTTACACAGGTAGCGGAATTTTCCCTTCTGCGGTAGGTATCAATAAGTCCATTCAAAAACAATGGATGAAAGTTGCAGGTTATGATGTTCCCAATTCTTTTGTATTGACAAAAGATGATTGGAAAGATCAGCAAGCCTGTTTGACAAAAGCAAAAAATGAAATTGGTTTTCCGCTCGTTGTGCGACCTGCCAATCAAGGATCGTCTATTGGAGTATCGATTGTAAAAGAAGCAGATTTGCAAACATTTGCGGAAGCGATCAATCTAGGATTTTTTGAACACAGATTGACCAAGCAAGAATGGAATGATGCGTCGGATGAGGAGAAAGTAAAAATAATCGGAAGGATAGGAGATATAAAGGAAGGATTGGGATTTCCAATGTATGCTGATGGCACACTGATATATCACCCCGATAATCTGTATGATAAAGTTAGAGATGTCTTGTTTGTATATGATGAGATCATTTTAAAAGGCGAGCAATCAGAAAATGAAGTCTTGTTGGAGTCATTTATTGACGGACGAGAATTTTCTTGCATTGTGATGCGCAAGGAAGATGGAACCTGTGCTGCACTGCCACCAACAGAAATTATAAAGGGTCAAGAAGTATATGATTATCGGTCCAAGTATTTGCCTGGCTTGAGTAGGAAGTTGACACCTATTGACCTTTCGGTAAATGAGATTGAGACGATTCAAGAAGAATGTATTCGTTTGTTTGAGCTGTTTCGATTTGATACTTACGCTCGTATTGATGGTTTTTATACTGAAGAGAAAAAGATATTTTTAAATGATCCCAATACTACATCTGGGATGATGCCTTCCTCCTTCTTTTTTCATCAAGCGGCGGAGTTGGGCTTGAATCCATCACAGTTTTTAAGTTACATCATCAGAATATCATTGCAGGAGAGAATGGCAGATGGAATACCAGAAGCAAAGCTGAATCCTTTGATTGAAAAATTTGATGATTATCATAAAAGTAAAAACGCTGACGCAAAACATAAGAAAAAAATTGGTGTCATTTTCGGTGGCTATTCTTCAGAAAGGCATATTTCTGTAGAGAGTGGAAGAAACATTTATGAAAAATTGGCGAGCTCAGAAAAGTATGAGCCGATTCCAATCTACTTGTTAGGAGATGACAATAATTTTGAATTGTATCAGATCCCAATCAATCTATTGTTGAAAGATAATGCGGATGACATAAAGGATAAGATTCTTAATTACAAAATGCATCCTTTGGTGGAGAAGTTGAGAGTGGAACACGTAGATATTCTGGAGAAATATGTAGGATTAAATGCCATTAATGCGCCAGTGAGTTTATCCTTGGAGGAGTTAGCAAAAGAAGTTGATAGCGTTTTTATTGGGCTTCATGGACGACCAGGTGAGGATGGTACACTGCAAGAAGAATTAAACAAACATGGGATTCCGTTTAATGGATCTCAACCTTCCAGTTCGTCAATTACAATTGATAAGTATAAAACCTTGCAATTGCTCAAGGAACATGGTTTTGTGGTAGCAGAGCAACATTTGATATTTAAGGACACTTACGTAAATGATCCAAATGCTGCCAAGCAGGAAATTTTAGATAAATTTAATTATCCCTTCATCATGAAACCTGTCGATGATGGCTGTTCGTCTGCGGTGGCTATTATCAAAAATGAAGAAACTTTAGATCAGTATTTGGTAGGTATATTTAGAGCGGATGATACTGATAATTCTTGGAGAGATGCATTGTCTCTGAAGTACAATGAAGAATTTCCATCAAAGAATTTCGTTTTAATAGAGGAGCTTATCGAAGCCAATGGTGCGGAGCAGTTTATGGAAGTGACGGGAGGATTATTGACGCATCGAGGAGAAAATGGGATAAGCTATGAACTTTTTGAGCCTTCAGAAGCATTATCATCTGGAGACATATTGAGTCTAGAAGAAAAGTTTTTGGCAGGGCAGGGGCAGAACATTACGCCAGCGAGATTTGGGACTAGCAGCATGTCCTATGAGCAGATCGCAGAAATAGTGAAGGAAGATCTAGGAAAAGCTGCAAAAATATTAGGTATCACAGGATATGCTCGGATTGACGCTTTTGTGCGTGTTTACGAGGATGGAAAGATAGAAACAATCATAATTGAGGCCAACTCCCTTCCAGGAATGACTCCAGCAACGTGTATTTTTCATCAGTGCGCAATCAATGGTTACAAACCTTATGAATTTATAGATGAAATAATGACCTTTGCGGAATCACCTTCAGAAATGACGATGGGAGAATGACAAATTGATAAATTTTAAGATTTGACTATTAAAAAATTCTTAATTCAATTATTGCTAATGGCACTTGTGCTTATAATAGTGATATTGATTACATTGTTTTGGTTGAAAAGTTATACCAATCATGGTCAGCAACTTGAGTTGCCAGACTATGTAGGAATCAACTACGATTCAGCCAAAAAAGATGCAGATGAAAAATCATTTGCATTGGTAATAAAAGATTCAATTCATAGAGTTGGAATACGAGGAGGAGAAATATTGGATCAAGTTCCAGTTGCCTACTCTAAAGTAAAAGAAAACCGAACGGTCTATATCACCGTCGCAAAATACCAGGCTGATCTAATCAAGTTGGAGGATATGCCTGTCTTGTATGGTGCTACTTATATTGCCAAAAAAACAGAGTTGGGTTACCTTGGTATTGAAACCGAGATAAAAGGTTATAAATATGATACGGGAGAACCAGATTATATCTTGGAAGTTTGGCAAGGTGATAAGCAGATTATTGGAAAAAATATCAAAGGAAAAGGAGTAACCGTTCCGAAAGGAGGAAAGCTTTCATTTGTATTATCAAAGAGTAGAGGTGGTATGCTTGATGTTCCAAATCTTACTTGTAAGACAGTATATGTTGCCGGCTTTCTCCTTGACAGTCAAAATCTAAAAATAGGAAATATAACACCAGAAGGAATCATAGAAAACGAAAGTCAGGCTTACATAACGTCTCAGTATCCACCCTATAGTTTTGGAAGCAAAATAGAAATGGGATCAGAGATCGACATAACGATTAGTAGTATTAAACCTCAAAATTGCCCTCAATAATGGAAGATATTAATGTAATACAACTAAAAGAAAAGTTGGATAATGGAGATGATTTTTACTTCATAGATGTCCGCGAAATTCATGAGTACGAAGCTGACAATCTTAAAGCTGTAAATATTCCGCTTGGAGAAATACCAAATAAGGTGGAGGAGTTGAGAGGATTGAACGCCAAAGAAATAATTATTCATTGTCGATCTGGTGCACGATCAGGAACAGCAAAAAAGTTTTTGGAACAAGCAGGATTTACCAATGTAAGAAATGTACTTGGTGGAATATTGGACTGGAATGAGAAAGTAGCTGGAAAATAAGTTACTTATTATCAATTGTTAGTCTAAAAGATATAATAATAAACATTAACTGCGAAAGCACAAGAAGGTAATCTGAACAGACTACCTTCTTTTTTGTCCCATGGACGAAGCTTCAGCGAAGTCTATGTCCCTTCCACTCGCCGAAGCTTAAAAAGCGAAGGCGAGTTACCATAGACTTCGCTTTTTAAGCTTCGTCTATGAGACAACGAAGCTTCAGCGAAGTCGAGCTGCATTTCATACTTTCAAAGTTTTAAAATTTATTCTTCCACATCATAGATTCGACAGGCTTGGTAGTACGTGCAGTATATTTTGCATTGGCTTTCTTGTTGTAGTAATTTTCTATATCGCCATCAACTAAAAAATAAATTAATTGACCAATCGGCATGCCTCCATAGATTCTCACAGGTTGTACGCAAGAAATTTCCAAGGTCCAAGTATTACAAAAACCAACATCTCCTTTTCCTGCTGTTGCATGTATGTCGATACCCAATCTTCCAATACTCGATTTACCTTCTAGGAATGGAACTGAATTATGTGTCTCAGTATACTCTTCTGTGACACCCAGGTATAAAGTTCCGGGTTGGATGACGAATCCCTCTTCTGGAATAATGATTTCTTTGATGGTATTGTGTTTCTTTGCATCGAGCTCGCGATTTTCGTACACAGCTAGATTTTTGCTTAAGTGTACATCGTAAGAGTTGGTACCAAGTTTATCACGATTGAATGGTTCGATGACGATTTCTTTGGATTCAATAGCTTCTAAAATCTTTTTATCTGTAAGAATCATTGGTTTTGCTTCTGTTAAGCTTGCAAATTTACTATTTGATTTTAGCTATTGGCTATCTAGTAACGTAATTTTACCTTTCTGCAAAAATTAGAATAGAATGATTGACTATAATAAGAACTATCTCAAGGCCTACGAACTACTCAATGGCAAACAAAAGGAGGCTGTGCATAAAATAGATGGCCCTGTAATGGTGGTTGCCGGCCCTGGTACGGGTAAGACGCAGTTGCTAGCCGCAAGGATTGGTTACATCCTTCAAAATACCGATGCCAAAGCCCACAATATTCTTTGTTTGACTTTTACGGATGCTGGGGTGATTGCCATGCGGAAACGTCTCCTTTCATTCATTGGTCCTGAAGCATATAATGTAAATATATATACCTACCATAGTTTTTGCAACATGGTAATCCAAGATAATTTAGAGCAGTTTGGTAACTACCTGGAGTTGACTAAAATTTCTGATCTTGAAAGAGTCGATGCTTTTCAAGAATTAATTGATGGCTTTGATAATAAGCATCCTTTAAAGAAATTCAAAGGCGATGTATATCGAGGTTGGGAAAAGTATTCGAAATTGTTCAAAACAATTAAGGCAGAAGATTGGAATGCGGAGCAAATTGAAAAGGCAGTGGTTGATCTAAGGGAAAAATTATTGGATGATCCTGACTATAAATACAAAAGAGCATATACAGATAGGAAGACAGGTAAAAAATATGTAAAAGGTGATGCCAAAGAATCTAAAATCAATAGTGAAGTAGAGAGCTTTAGTAATCTTGTCGCTTGCGCAAATGAGTTTGAGAACTTCGAGAAGATTATGGAGAAAACAATGAGGTATGATTATGAAGATATGATTCTTTGGGTTCTTGATAAATTTACAAACAACAATGACCTCTTGTTAAAGTATCAGGAACGATACGAATTCTTTTTGGTAGATGAATACCAAGACACCAACGGAAGTCAGAATAAGTTGATTTATCAATTGGCCAACTATTGGGAGCAACCAAATTTATTTGTAGTTGGTGATGATGACCAATCTATTTTTAGATTTCAAGGGGCAAATATGTCTAATATCGTAGACTTTAAAAATAAATTTTCTCCAACAATCATCATTCTAGAAAACAACTATCGATCAGGGCAGGGCATACTTGATAAGTCAACTCAATTGATTGGAAATAACAAAGAAAGATTGGTCAATGAAGATGAAGGCATAGAGAAGCACCTTATTGAAAGTCGAGCGAAGAAAGATCCAAGCATCATCACTATCTCAAAATACCACAATGAAGTTCATGAGGAGAAAGCAATCATAAACGAGATAGTAAAGTTAAAAGATCAGGGCTATGCTCTAAACAAAGTTGCGGTAATCTATCGAAAGCATCGAAATGTTGAAAACATCATAAAATATCTTGAAATCAATGATGTACCACTTAATGTAAAAAGAAAAATCAATATTTTAGAAATGCCATCCGTGCAACAATTGATTTCAGTGATGGATTACATTTCTAAAGAGACAGAAAAATCATACTCTGCAGATTACAAGTTGTTTGAGATTCTTCATTTTAAATATTTTGAAATCACACCTCGAGAAATTGCCAAAATCAGCATCAAACTTGATGAAGATAGAAAAAGAGTTTTTAGCCATAATAGAACCAAGGCAGAGGAGGAACCAAAGATGTTTGAGAAAAGGTGGCGCGACGTATTGGCAGATAAAACCTGGTTAGAAAAAAATGGAATCAGTGAAGTAGAGGAAATTCAAAAATTTGCTCAACATATTGAATCGTGGATTAAAGCCGCATCCAATCACACCATTCAAGTACTTCTAGAAAAAATATTGACAGATAGCACCATGCTGGATGATATCCTTTCTGGTCCCAATTCGACCTTCATGCTGCAGGTTGTAAATACCTTCTTTGAATTCTTGAAGTCAGAAATGACCATCAAGCCAAAATTGAAATTGAAAGAATTTATTTCCATTATTGAAAAGATGGAGCAGAATAGATTGACCATTTCATTTGAAAGAATCATTCATGCAAATGATGGAGTGAATTTCATAACTGCTCACTCTGCAAAGGGCCTTGAGTTTGAAAAGGTATATATTATTCGATGCGAGCAAGATAATTGGGTAGATAAGCGGAACTATAATTTTGAATACAAGTATCCTACAACCCTAGTAGAGGCTTCCGATAAAAGTGATGTAGAAGATGACCGACGTTTGTTTTTTGTTGCAATGACTCGTGCAAAAGATGAGTTGCATATTTCCTATCCAGCTGCAAATGTAAATGGGAAAGAAAAAGAGCGGTCTGTTTTTATTGAAGAGATTAGAGATGAAAATTTAGATATAAAAGAGTTTTCCTTAGCTGATGAAGAAATTATTAAATACAAAGCAGAGTTGTTGAGGTTCCGCCAAGGAAAAGTGAAATTGATTGATAATGATTTGATCGATAAGGTGTTGGAAAACTATGTGATGAGTGTGACCAACCTCAATAAATACATAAAATGTCCAGTTAGTTTTTACTACGAAGTTATCTTACGTGTACCACAGGCAAGGTCGCCTTACTTAGGTTATGGTAATGCCATACATGGAACCTTGCATCAATTATTTTTAGATATCGAAAGTGCGCCGGAGCGGTTAGTCCCGCCATTTAATATTGTACTAGAAAAATTCCAAAAAGCAATGGAGAAATTCAGACAGCACTTTACGGAGAAGGAATTTGATAGCCACTTAGAGTTAGGAAAGGAAGTATTAAAAAGCTACTACGATGCCAATGAAGCTTCTTGGAGTACGCCAAGGAAGTATGAGTTAGAGTATAAAGTTAGAAATGTAGAACACCAAGGAGTACCTATCAAGGGTGATATAGACAAGATAGTGTATCATGACGATCACTTTTTTGTAGTTGATTATAAAACAGGAAAGTGGAAGTCAGATAAATTTAGAGTTCCAGTAGATGGAAAAACGGCTGGTGACTATTGGAGGCAAATTATCTTTTACAAATTATTAATAGATGCTGATCCACATTTTACAAGTACCATGAAGTATGGCCTGATTGATTTTGTCGAGCCACAGAAAGGCATGTACAAGTCTGAAAAAATTGAGGTATCCACCTTTGATTATGATTTTGTTACCGAAGAAATCAAGAATACTTATAAAGCAATTCACAATCATGAATTTACTCAAGGATGTGAGGAAGAAACATGTAGATGGTGTAATTTTGTGGCTGACCACCTAAACGCAGACTAATGAAATGGTTACACCTTATCACCGTATTTATTTTTGGTAGCTTCATTTATGTAAATGCCAATGACCATGACTTCCTAAAGTGGACTGTGATTTACTTACCAATGATCATCATTGCAATTTTGGTTATTGCAAAAAAGATAAATCCAAATTTCATATTACTTTATGCTGCAGCCCTGATCATTTATCTTGTTTCGAACTTAGGCGACTTTGCTCAGTGGTCTTCCAATGGCGCGCCATCAATGTTTGATTTGGAATCAGAGAATGTTGAGGTAGTCAGAGAATTTTTTGGCGTGCTGCTGACTTTGTTGGTGGCCTTAGGGTATTGGTTAGGACTGAGGAGGAAGTGATTAACACCTACCAGAATTTCTACGCCCTCCATTTTGTGAATTGTAATTGTTTCCTCCATCTTTTTTATTAAGCGGAGGTCTATTTAGTTGACTTTGGGGTTTTAATTAGTTTGCGATCGGGAAAAGTTAGCAATATTAACAAGTAATTTGTGTTTTAACTGGCGCTCCATTCGTAGAATGGAGCGAAAATTTTAAGTCAATCTACGATTGATATTAAAATTAGGGTGGCGATAATCTTTACCTCACTCCACACTAAATGTCGCAAAATTCCTATCACCATTTTGCAGTACTAAGGCTATAAATTCGGTTGGAGAAATCCAATTAAGGTTGAGCCATCTATTACTTGGCATGTAATCGTTATTAAGGGTATAACTAATCTGCTTTTGTTTTTGACTAGAAACATTGAAGCTTCTCAATTCGGCTTTTCCAGAAACCATTGTTGTAAATACTAGATTTTATCCCGTAGGATCAACGCTTAAATATTCACTTTCTTCATTACTGACAAATATTGGTGTAATGGACTTGTCAAGCGAATTGTAATAATGTATATCTACTCGATCTATAAAATAAATATTGTCATCTGTTACAATTTGCACATCTCTCTCTCCACCTGAAATATAGAAATTGCCTTGGTTGTCTGGGATCCTCCACAAAATCTACCAAATCAAATTCTAGTGGATAAAAATCAGATATGATTTCTATTTTTTTTTGTGGCTAGATCTAGTTTCCAAATATTGTCATATACCTTTTGGTCAGTGATTGAAGATCCACCATAATCTTTATTGGATATGAAATATATGCTTTGTCCATCAAGACTATAATGAAATTCATGAATCCAATAAAGTTCTGGCTTATAGACACTATTGCCATAATCCATATGATCTTCTATTTCATGCAGTATTTCTGTAATTCCAGTATTAAGATCGTACTCAGTCAGATATTTGGAAGAAATTCCATTTGTATTTGATAGAAACTGGACTAGAATGTTTTCAACACCTGCTACCTTGTTGCTTTCTATTGGATTCCATCTAACACGATTAACATCGCTGAATATCTGTTGCTTGTGTGTTATTGCTGAAGGAACTAAGATACCAATTGCTTGAAGAGCCACCATAAATAAATTGATCGCCATCGTTTGCCAACATAAACTCTCCCATACTAAGTGGGTTATGCATAAATTGAGGAAGAGGGATTTTACCTACTACTGTTGATCTTTCAGTAGCAACAGATCCCAAATCGGGATGGCTTCCTCTTAGTTTCACTGAAATCCAATCGCAATCTTGAAGGTTTTCTATTAAGTAGGTTCCGCTTGTTTCCTCTAGAGTGGCTACATTTTCAAAATTAATCCCATCCTTTGAAATCAATAACTCTATAGTTTCTGGTTCGCAACTTATTGGTGGAGGAGCAGGTGTTTCAATAAAGAACCCCAAATTAGTAAAGCTATAGTTTACCAAGATAGATTCACTCATTGGTTCTAGCGTCAAGCTAGCGGAATAGATAACCTCACAGTCCTCTGAGGGAGAAGGTGACAACTCATCACCTAGGTTTACATGAGGACAAAATAAAGAGCGATAATAGAAACAAGCAGCGCATAGTAATATTTTAGTTTACGGTCTTATATATATAACGGTATTGTTTTAGCTATGGTTGGATGATATAAAAAACTCCCCCTTGTTCCACAAGGAGGAGTCCTTAATCCATATTTTAACTTCTAATCCACTTTCACCACTTTCTCAAATACCTTTGATTGTGATTTTGGATTCGTAATTTCTATTAGATATGTTCCAGTACTAAACTGTTGTAAATCAATCTTGTGAATTTCTTCTACCTGTGAGCTTGATTCATGAACAATCTGACCATTCATATTGATCACCTTTATTTCAAGTTGGATGTCTTTATCCTTTTGAATAAAAATCTCCCCATTGGTTGGGTTGGGGTATAAGCTTAATTTGATTCCATCCAATTCGTGCACGTCACTTAGATCTGCGCCGTCACAATCTTCATCGATATCATTGTCAAGGATTTCTGTTGCACCAGGAAAGATGGTGTCATCGTCATCATTGCAGTCTTCATCAGAGTTGAATCCGTCGCCATCATTATCAATCATTTGTGCTTCACCATCACAATCTTCATCTACATCATTATTGACTATTTCTTCTGCATCAGGATTAATGTCTGCATTGCTATCATCACAATCTTCATCTGAGTTGAATCCATCATTGTCATCATCAATAACCAATACCTCACCATCACAATCTTCATCTACATCATTGTTTGGAATTTCGTCAGCATCAGGATTGACGTCTGGATTATTGTCATCACAGTCTACATCTGAGGTAAATCCATCATCATCATTATCAATAAATCCATCTGCACCATCACAATCTTCATCGACTCCATTCATTGGGATTTCATCTGCTCCTGGATTGATGTCTGCATTATTGTCATCACAATCTTCATCCGAATTGAAGCCATCACCATCTTCATCTATCATTTGTGCTGTCCCATCACAATCTTCATCTACATCATTGTTGACGACCTCAGTTGCATTAGGGTTGATGTCTGCATTGGTATCGTCGCAATCTTCATCGGAATTAAATCCATCACCATCATCATCTATTATTAATATCTCACCATCACAATCTTCATCCACATTATTGTTTGGAACTTCTGTTGCTCCAGGGTTTGCGTCTGGATTATTGTCATCACAGTCTTCATCAGAATTGAATCCGTCATTGTCATTATCAATGATCAATGCCTCACCATCACAATCTTCATCTACATCATTGTTTGGAATTTCTGCTGCATTTGGATTGATATCTGCATTGGTATCATCACAATCATCGTCGGAGTTAAATCCGTCACCATCATCATCTATGACTAAAGCTTCACCATCACAGTTTTCATCAATTTCATTATTTGGAATCTCTGCTGTTCCTGGATTTATATCTGCATTGGAATCATCACAATCTTCATCCGAATTGAATCCATCCATATCATCGTCTATAATCAAGGCTTCACCATCACAATCTTCGTCAACAGTGTTGTTTGGGATTTCAGTTGCTCCTGGATTGATGTCAGTATTGTTGTCATCACAATCGTCACTAGAGTTAAATCCGTCACCATCATCATCAATCATTTGAGCTATTCCATCACAATCTTCATCGATATTATTATTTACTATTTCTGAGGCATTCGGATTGATGTTGGCATCATTATCATTACAATCTACATCAGAAAAGAATCCATCACCATCATTATCTACGATAAGCGGGATGATATCAAGCTCTTTAGAGTTGCTTGAATAGTATAGGCAAGCACCACCTTCTAGCAAAGTTGTTTTAGATTGACCTACCCAAGTATTTGGATCTGTTCCTGTTTCGTGCTGCACTCCAAACACATCTAGTACTCCACCTGGCGCATTCATGAAATTAGCTGTCTCTGAAACTGCTTCTACAACATCATTTGATCTTCTAATGGCGGCATATGTGTAAGAAGTATTTTCTGTAAAGTCTACATCGTAGTCTATGACGGCACCTGGACCTTCAAAATATAATCTAATCACTAATGGGTCACTAAAGTATGTTCCTGCTGCTAAATATTTCTTACATTTCTCGAGTTGTACATTTATTACGGAAGTGGCTGAAGTAGAAGTTGTACCAGGTGCTATTGGATCTTCGCTAGCGTTTGATGCAATAAAGCTTGGACAAGGATTACTTGGATCATATGTGTCAGCATCGAAAATGTAATACATTTCAAAATCTTCACTTCGATTATCTACGATGTAACTTCCTGATTCAGTCACTTCAAATTCGAAGTAATCATGTGGAGTTTCTACTGGGTTACCTGATGGGAAAGTAATTTGTTGGCATTGTCCATTTACACCATTTCTTACTGTCCTTGCATCATCATCAGATGCAGTAATACTCATCTGAACTCTATCTACCAATTCGCCAAAAGTAAAATCCATATTTAAGTTCAAAGCTGGATCACCTTGATTTACATTTAGTCTTGTATCATCACAAAGATTTGAAAAGACACCTTCACATTCAGAGTTGATATCAAATGCTCTAGTAATTTCATAAAAACTAAAACAAGTATGATCGACGCACTCAATTTTTATAATAGCTTCTCTTGTGTTTGGTGTTGCTGCAGGAAAAGTATAATTATAAGATTCCAAGCCGTAATCTATTCCTCTTGCAATTGGAATGGAAAAAGTTCTACCACCATCAATAGATAGAAAGATATCTACTAGATCACAAAGATCTTGACTACCTCCCGTACTCCATGTAATATCAAAAGCGTCGCCTGCTGTGATGTCAGTATTTTGAGTTGGCGCTGAAATATTCAATGGACCATTTGCCGAAACTCCAACTGACAATTCTTCTATGGCAAAAGCTCCACCTGTTGAGTGATTATCTCTTACAGTCAACCTAAAATTCAAATCTCTTTCTACTCTTGGTAATACTTCAAAGTTGTCATTGCTAAATGAGAAGAGTGAACTAAGTCTTGGAAAAAATCTTTCTGGCGAACTTGAAGGAGGAAAACTTCTAAAGTTTGGTCCAACTACATTTATTCCTGCCTGAGTTCCTATTTCACCTTGAGTGGAAAAATTTGGACCATCTTCATCATATTGCTCCCAAGCATAAGTAAGATTATCAGCATCAACATCCGCACCTTCTCCTCTTACTCTAAATGGCGTATCTTTTGGAATCATGTAACTGTCAACGCCACATGGATTTACATTCACGGTCGGAATATTATTTCCTGTACTTACTGTTCCATGGCATCCACCATTCAACATGGTTGTGCGCATGGTATAAAGATTATCAACATGAAAGTAGTTATCAGCTTCATTAGAAGAAGGGATATTTTGATTGTCAGCACAAATTCCATTGTAGGACATGATGGTTGTTCCACTTCCAATTTCATATGCGTGTTCTTCAGCGATTGCATCATCGCATGATTCTCCATCTCCATTAAAGGTATGGTATGCTCCACACTGATGACCAACCTCATGGGTAAATAGCTGTATCCACCCATTGGACTGATTTTGAAAACCACCTGACCAGCCTCTTGCTTTTGTAACTACTCCACCACTCAAGTCACTTACGCATAATGAACCAAGTGCCGCAAGTCCACCATTTTGCCAATCAGGATTGGATGAATGATTGTGTAACACATGACCAATATCGTAATCATTTACATTAAATCTACCAGCTACAGCCATAGCTGCTTGGTCCGTTCTATCATCATCTGATAAGTTAGGTGTAAAGGGATCGTTGTCTGGATTGTTATACATAAATACTCTATTCCCAAGATCAAATCTAACAGCCATATCATTTTGGTATATGGCATTCAATCCATTCATTGCATAGATGATCCAAGACATAACGGAAGAATCATTATTGCCATTGGCCTGATAATATTCTCCTGTTGACACAAGGGCAAAACGGTATGTTCTTAGAAAATCTCCGTTGGTGGTTAGTTCTGCTCTATTAGAAGCTTGTAGATTATCTAAGCTATGTTTGACACCGCAAGAAATTTCTTCATGTTGGCCTTTAAAAGACTCGGTTCCTTTTTGAAGAAAATATTGATTTGACTGTTCGTCAGGAAATATGCTTACTAACCCTTTGTTGGTATTATAATTTATAAATACACCATGTGGCGAAATTAAAATTTTACCAAGAATCTTTTCCCCATTTAATTCTTGAATTTGAAAGTTTTTATGTTGAGGGAATTGTTTTTTTAATTCCTTTCCTAATAAATGATCAGCTACCAATTTGGCAGGTAAAAGAGAACCATCATAACTAGGAATGGTGATGAGCAGATTTTCGGCATCAAAATTATTTTCATCAAAAGCAATTGATTTTAATAATTGATCATTAAAACTAATTTTGCTTTGAGAGAAGATGGAAATGCCAGAAAATGATAGAAGAAAAATAAATAAAAAAAATCGGAAGACTTTCGAGTAGTAGATAGTCATGTTCTATTCAAGTTTAGTTATTCAATAAATCGAACAATATAAATACGAAAAATTTACCTCACATCTAAATCTATTGATACTTTTGATAAAAATTTCGTCACAATGATAGTAACAAGAAAAACACCCAAATTGTCTAAAAGCCCTTTATTATTAGCCCTTCTTGCCTCTCTGGCACTACTTACAAGTTCATGTACTGAAGATGGGGACATCACAAGCCCCGAAATAAGCATTAGTTCACCTGGTGAAAACGATGTCTTTACAGTGGATCAGATGATTGACTTAGTAGGTAGAGCAACAGATGATGTAGCACTTCAAAACCTCAATATCAGCTCAGACTTGGGCATCGATGAAAATATTTCGAGTTTTGATGACGCTTCAGATTTCCCATTCAACTTCATATTGACTTTGGACACTTTAACAGCTCCAGGTGAATATTCCATTAGTTTGACCGCAACTGATACATCAGGAAACACTGATGAAGAGGTGGTTAATATACAAATTCAGTGATTTATGCATATAATTTGTATTAATTTGTATTTTTATAATCAAGCTTAATAATTTTTAAACAAAACAGATTAACATGTGGAAAGAATTTAAAGATTTCATTTTTACGGGAAACGTAATTGATTTCGCTATTGCCGTTATACTTGCAGGTGCAGTTGGACTTGTAGTAAATGGATTTGTAAGCGATATTATCATGCCAGTTGTAGGACACTTTGCAGGTGGAGTCGATTTTGCAGAAAAGGTCATCGTACTAGATCCAGCAACAGCTGACAAACCTGCAAATGCAATCAGATATGGTGCATGGTTAAATACTATCATCAACTTATTAATAGTTGGATTTGTATTATTTATGCTAGGAAAGGCTAAGATCAAGGCATTGGGTGCTGTTCCTGCTCCACCGCCAACAGATGATCAAGTATTGCTTGCAGAAATTAGAGATGCTGTAAAGAAGTAATAAAAATTTAAATCAATAAATTAAGCCATTGTTATTTAGCAATGGCTTTTTTTTTTGACCCTAACTATGTTCTTGTAATTTGAAGCCTAAGGACTCAAGGACTTCCCAGTAAGTAGGAAACGATTTTACAACCACATCTGGTTCTTCAATTACAATATTGCTTCGAGTTGCAAAGGATGCAAACGCCATTGCCATTCTGTGATCTTGATAGGTTTTAAACGAAGATTTTGGTTTTTCATATTTTCCTTCAAGCAAGTAGTAATCTTCAGAAGTATTTCCTTTAAATTTTGGAGGTAACTTTGTCATAAAGACATTGACCTTTGCAAGCTCATCTTGCAATGCTTTTACACGATCCGTTTCTTTAATGAATAATGTTTGCAATCCTGAAAACAATCCAGTGATGTTTTTAGCTGCACAAATGCATGCGATCGATTGTGCAAGATCTGGTTGTCTTATAAAGTTGTATTCAAACACATCTCCTGTATGTGGTTTGTTTTCAATACTTAATTTTCCATTGTTCCAAGTAGATTGTACTCCTAGCGCTTCCGCAAATATTTGAATTTCGGCATCTCCTTGCAAGCTGCTTTCAAAAAGGCCTTCAATTTCTATTTTTGATCCTTCATTAAGAGCAACAAAATTATACAAGTAACTTGCTGATGACCAATCTGCTTCAACAGTGAATTCTTTTGCCTTATATTCCTGAGGATTAATTTTTATTTCACTACCATCCCATCGATATTCAATACCAAAGTAATTCATCATTTTCAATGTCATTTCCACATAGGGTACAGAAACAAGGTCGCCTAGAATATTAATAGTCAGGCCATTTGGAAGAATAGGCGCAATTAATAAAAGTGAGGTAATGAATTGACTGCTCATCGTTCCATCAATATTTACTCTACTTTTCCAATCTGATTTGGGACTATTAATCTGTAATGGAGGATACCCTGGCTTTTCAAGATAGGTAATATTTGCCCCAAGATCATTCAATGCATTGACCAAAGGGGCTATCGGTCTTTGCTTCATTCGCTCGCTCCCTGTAAGAACTTGCGTTCCCTCTTTGATTGCTAAATAAGAAGTCATAAAGCGGAAGCAAGTTCCAGCATGACCAGTATTCAAATCGCCATCTGATTGCTTCAGTAAATTTTGTAAAGTAACTGTATCCTTGCTATCAGAAATGTTTTTTAAATCAAACGAGTCCTTACACAAGGCTTGGATGATCAGCGCACGATTGGCAATTGACTTTGATCCGCCTAGTTTAATATTTCCAATTATAGCCTGAGACATGGCCTCAATGCTAAGTAGTTTTCCTGTTTGTTTTATCAAGATTTGTATTTCTTCTAAGGATTTGTCTTCTGGCGGTTTTTATAGACTTTATAGATTTTACCAATATTAGGAACAATGATAAATTCAGTTCTTCTATTGGCCTCTTGAGCCTCTGGGTCATTTTCATCGTTGGCAACCTTAGGCATGTATTCACCTCTACCAGATGCAATCAATTGTTTTGGGTTGACACCAAGCTCAACTAATTTTCTCACTATCTGAGTTGCTCTAGAAACAGAAAGATCCCAATTGTCTCTATATTTATCACTTTTAGTTGGTCGACTATCAGTATGACCTTCGATCACCATGGTGACAGCTGGATTCTCAAGAAGCATATCTGCAATCTTTCTTAGAGTTTCTGTATCATCGGCACTTACATTGTCAGAGCCGGAGCTAAAACCTGGTACCTCATCAAGATCTAGATATAGAAAGTTTTCCAATTCCTTAATTCTTGAGTTACTCGTTGTCATCGCTTCTTCCACTCCTGTAAATGCAGCATCCATTTCATTCCATAATTGAGAAATTTGATATTGCTTTTCCTTAAGATTAAATTCTACTTCTTTTACCTTTTCTTCAGTATCCGTCAATTGAGTTTCAAGATTTACCATGTTCTCATTTAGATTTTCTTTGTCCTGAGTCAACACTACGTTTTGCTCATTCAAGTCATTTATCTGATTTTGAAGGCTTTGGCGCATTTTTTCAAGGTTCATAGCCAACTGGTCTTTCTCATTCTGAAGAGCAAGAAAATTCTTCTTAGAAACGCAAGAACTGAGAATTAGAATTGAAAGCAGAACTACTGCAATTTTTGATGGGCTTATCATCGGGTTGTGTTTTCTAAAGTGAACAACTAAAATAAGGTTCTTTTCTCAAAGAAACCTAAGGGTTTTTACGGATGGATGGCCTATATGCTTGATTTGATTTAAAATTATAACGTTTAATATTGAAAAAACGTCCTTTAGCTATTGGTTTTTTGGGGACCAAAACCCACTCGATCCCTTATTATACTGTCATCTTGGGTAAATTCAATAAGTTGATTGTCAATAAACCCATCAATTTTTGAGGCATATTTAGCAGGGTATAGTAAATGTATATTCGGGCCGGCGTCTAGCGTAAAACAAAGTGGAATTTTGGTTTCATTTCTATATTTCCTTATGCGATTGATCATTTCCAAGGTATTTGGCTCCATCAAGATATATGATGGCTTGGAACACATCATTTGTGCATGCAAGGTCAAGGCTTCTCTTTCTACAATTTCAATGAAGGTCTCTAGATCGGCTTCCTTCATGCACTTTATGAGTAAACTCATGTTTTCATTTGCACTTTTGTATCGACTTTCTGCATAAGGATTAGAATCCATCAAGGCATGTCCTGCAGTTGAAGAAACAGATTTTTCTTTCTTACTTACAATCAAAATATCATCGTGAAAACCTTTAAATATTTCATCCACTTCGTCTCCAAATGGAATAGCAAATTCATTGCTAGAGTTAGAGATATTAGGATGTTTACCCCATTGTGCCAAATGTGGATATACTGATCTAGAAGCACTCCCACTGCCAAGTCTAGAAACCATTGAAGCATGTTGGAAGAAATCATCCAATTTACCGGCTACCTTTTCATGAATTGTGCATAGACATAAAGAAAGTGCAGACATCGCTGAGGCAGAAGATGCAATTCCTGTAGAATGAGGAAAAGTATTTTCGCTCGAAATATTAAATTTAATTTGTCTTATCCATGGGAAAATATCCTCTATCGATAAGAAAAACTTAGAAATCTTATTTGCGAAAGCGTCATTTTCTTTTCCTTCAAAATTAAAAGTCAATTGTATTTTTTCTTGTTGTTCCTCAAGAACTTCATACTCACAAGTAGTAATAGACTTTGCATTTTGTAGCGTAAAACTAAGGGATGCATTTTGAGGCATCTGTCTGCCATATTTACCCCAGTATTTTACCAGAGCAATGTTAGAGGGGCTTTCAAATGTTACTTTTCCGCTAGTACCGACCAAAGAGGAATTTAGTGCCAAAGATTAATTATTTAGATTGTCTTGTTCGATTCTGTAAGATATATCAAAATCTTTAAGCACCGCATCTAGAATTTCATAATCTCCTTCATTGTAACCTTCCTTTAGATCGTAACTATAAAGCTTGGCGAAATTATGCCAGTAGAATGCTGTAAATTCTCCTCTTAATCCAGCGATCAATTCGTACATATTTTTGTTCAATTCACGCTCAATCATCTTCATCATAATCTTACCTTGAAGCTTGGTCATCTTAGTTAGAGGCTCTTCAAATTCTTCTCGCAACTCTTCTTCTAATTTTTTAATAGCCTTCTTTCTTTTTCTTTTCGAAAGATTTTGAGTTGCATATTCGGTTTCCCTAAATATTCTGATGGCTTGTTTTGCATAAGGATAAACCACAGCTGCATAATGCTTGAATCTTACATATTTTCTGTAATCCGCATCATCTTTGAAGGTACGAAGCGAGGTAATACTCACATCTCCTAAATCCGCCATGTATAAGGTATCTCCAGTTTCGGTTACCATAGCAGTCACAATTTGCCCTTGAATTTCAGTTTTAAACATATTCAAATCATTGTCTGAGCTATTGATGACAGTATCTTTTACAGCAATTTCATCTAATTTTATCGAGTCTTGCCCAAATATGGTCAAAGTGCTTAAAACTATTATTATTATCGTTATTACGCGCATATATTCCCTTTTTGTACTTAACGCAAATTTGAATTTCAAAGTTACATCTATAATGTTGCAATTTTCTTAATTTTCACTTTTTGAACTTCGTAATTGGATTACCTTTGTCAATTCTATGTTAAAGATATTTGCAAACTTCATTTCTATCATCTTTCATCCATTGTATATACTTACATATGCATATGGCTTACTACTATTGATAAACCCTTTCCAGTTTGCCAACTATTCAAAAATCGAACAAGGTATATTTTTTATCTCTATGGTCATGGTAAGTGCAGTTATACCTATCATCGGTGTACTTATGATGCGTTTTTTAGGCCTAATAGATGGGTTGGAAATGAAAAATCGTTCAGATAGGATAGGACCATTTATAATTATTGGGGTTTGTTACCTCTGGCTAACTATCAATTTCATCAACTCTTCTCAAATTTCAGACTTTCTTACAACATTCATGTTGGGAGCGACGATTTCCTTATTTCTTGGATTTATCATCAACATTTTTGAAAAGATTAGTCTTCATACGATTGGTATGGGCGGCTTGATAGCAGGATATTTGATATTGATTAATTATTACAGTTATGGCGCCGCTTCTTTTGTTTGGGATGGAACGGAATACAATATTCACCTGATGCTAGTATTCATTTTACTACTTATAATTTCTGGCTTAGTGGGGACTTCAAGATTGATTCTTGGAGCACACATTCCTCGTGAAGTATATGGTGGGTTTTTAGTTGGACTTTTAGGTCAAGTAATAGCAATGAGATTTATTTTATAAATATGGAAGCACTACAAAACAAGATTGAGACAATTTGGGATGACCGATCACTTTTGGAAAACGATGAATCAAAATCAGCTGTAAGAGAAGTACTAGAACTTTTAGATAAAGGAAAAATCAGAGTAGCAGAGCCGACAAGCGATGGTTGGCAAGTAAATCAATGGATTAAGAAAGCTGTTCTAATGTATTTCCCCATCCAAGAAATGAAAACAATAGAATGTGGCCCATTAGAATTTCATGATAAAATTCCTCTCAAGAAAGATTTTAAGAGCCAAGGTGTAAGAGTAGTTCCTCATGCAATTGCTAGACATGGTGCATTTTTGGAAAATGGCGTTATTATGATGCCAAGTTATGTCAATATCGGAGCATGGGTAGGTTCAGGAACTATGGTTGATACCTGGGCGACTGTAGGCTCATGTGCTCAGATAGGACGTAATGTCCACCTTTCAGGAGGAGTAGGAATCGGAGGTGTGCTAGAGCCACTACAAGCGACACCCACCATCATCGAGGACAACTGTTTTATTGGTTCTCGTTGCATAGTTGTCGAAGGAGTGATTGTAAAGAAAGAAGCTGTCTTAGGGGCAGGTGTTGTGCTTACAAAAAGCACTCATATCATAGATGTCTCTGGAAGCGCACCGGTGACACATAAAGGAGTGGTTCCAGAACGATCTGTTGTTATCCCAGGAAGTTACCCAAAAGAATTTCCAGCCGGATCATACAATGTCAATTGTGCATTGATCATCGGCAAGAGAAAAGAAAGTACTGATAAGAAGACCTCTTTGAATGATGCATTGAGGGAACATAGGGTTGATGTATAAATAAGACACGCTGCACTTCGTTTGCTGAGGACGCGAGTCACGCTACACTCCGTTTGCTATAGACGCGAGACACAATACCCTTCATTGCTATAGAACTGTCTGTTCGACAGGAGGCTCAAAACGAGATATCGCAAACCAAATTTTTTCATTTATAGTAAATGATTCTTTATTTTCATAAATGTTAAAGAATCGGCGTATGGAATTTCTATAAAAATAATGAGTATCGTAGGCCTTAATTAAAAATCTTCAAGGCGCCGAAGTCTGACTTTTCAGACGTAGGAGGCCTAAATCCTACATCCAAAACCATAATTACAAATTCATTTTTCAGAATTTGCTTTCCCGTAGTCAAAAACCAATTGGCAAAATGATTTTACTCCATAATGTAAGCCGCTATCATCAATAAAAAAGTCTGGTGTATGATGTGGTGCTGGGTCAAGATTCCCAGGTGTCATTCCTCCAAGAAAAAAGAAAAAAGTCGGAGCGTGTTCACCGTAGTATGAAAAATCTTCGGCTCCTGTAGTCCAAGGTGCCAATACAACCTTGTCTGTACCTACTACCTTCTGCAAACTTTCTACCGCAAAGCTTGTCAGATTATGATCATTAAAAGTCACCAAGGTTTTTGTATCGATATCTACCGTTGCCTCCGCTCCTGCGCTTTCTGCAATTAGGGTCACTGTTCTCCTTATTTTATCATGTACATCTTTTTGCATCTCTTTATCCAATGTTCTGATGGTCCCTTCCATGTATGCCGTCTCAGGAATAATATTAGCCCTAACGCCCGCTTTGATGATACCAACGGTGATGACAACTGGTGCATCTGTCAACCTTGATTGACGACTTACAATAGTTTGTAATCCTTGAATGATTTGTGAGCTTACCACAATTGGGTCTATACCTGCCCATGGTTGCGAGCCATGTGTTTGTTTTCCTTTTACATTGATGGTAAACCAATCCGAAGAAGCCATCGTCGCTCCTGGTTTAAACTTAATTGTTCCGACTGGTGTTTGCGAGTTCATATGTAGGCCAAACATGACATCAACTTTTGGATTTTCCATCACGTTTTCTTTGATCATCAAGGCTGCTCCTCCTTCTTCTCCGGGTGGTGGTCCTTCCTCAGCAGGTTGGAAAACAAATTTTACCGTCCCGTGTATACTTGACTTCATTTGCGAAAGCACCTCCGCAGTTGCCATCAAAATTGCAATATGAGAGTCATGACCACAGGCATGACTGACACCTACTTCATTTCCTTGGTAGGTACCTTTGGCTTTAGATGCATATGGCACATCTACGCGTTCAGTTACTGGCAGTGCATCGATGTCAGCTCGTAATCCAATCACGGGTCCTGGTAGGTCACCTTTAAGTAGAGCAACAACCCCTGTTTTTGCAACCCCCGTTTTTACCTCTAGTCCTAGGCTCGTAAGATGATCTGCAATTTTCTTTGAGGTATTAAATTCTCTATTGGAAAGTTCTGGATTTTCATGAAAGTAACGTCTCCATTCGATAAGTTTATCGTTGATCTCATCCACCTTAACGGTAAATGACGGGTCGGTTTGAGACATCTGTGCTACCAAAGAAAAACAAGTAGCCAGAGTAAGAATTAGGGTAAATAACTTTCTCATGGTTGTTATATTTTGATTTAAATTACAGAATCTATTTTAGATATTGAAGGATAAAATTTTATTTATGGAAATGCAGATAAAAAGCCTAGCTTTAATAATCAATTATACTTTTGAAACTCTATAAATGAGATACATACTAATCATTTTGTTGTTGAACTGCTTCCACCTTCAGCTAAAGGCGCAAGTAAAACATGAAGTTAAGCTTTCTACTTTTCAAATTTTTGCACTTAATCTTCATCCAACATATGAGCTAATTTCTAAAAATGAAAAATTCGGAATTGAGGTTGGAACAGGAATCGACTTTTCAAAATCACGATTTGCCGAGTTTGGTGACTCAACTGTTACTACGATTTTAGGACCAACTAGTTTCATCATAGATAAGTACAAACAAAGAGAATGGAAGTCATCTTTGGCGTTGAAGTATTATTGGTATTTTAATTTGAACGAAAAATATATTTCTGTTTTTGTGGGACCCTATATTAAATTAGATAGGGTAGTTTTCTTAGAAGATGAGTATATAGAAAGGCGTGCAGAAAGAGCTTCGATGGATGAAGATGTAATTCCTGAGTTTATTGGACAAAGAGAGATAAGTCCAGGAATTATAGCAGGAGGTAAAATGATATTTAAAAATAACTTGGTGCTTGAATTAAGTACTAGTTTTATGCTATTATATGAAGAAGAACAACCTAATAATATTAATATGAAGCCAACTTTCTTTTATGCTGTTCCATCACTGAAAGTTGGCTATCGTTTTGGAGCACATCCAATTACTATAACACCAGAATAATATTTATGGAAATGTTGATTAAAACTCCCGATGAAAAACTGGAGTTCTTCACAGATGAGCAATGTCATATTCTCGAAATCTTAAATGAGCAAGATGATCGATCTCAATCCATCGCTCGGGCAAGAGTTGCTCCAGGTGTATCAACTTCTTTGCATAAATTGATTGGCACATCTGAGACTTATTTCATCCTTTCGGGAAATGGCTTGGTGGAGTTAAATAATGACATAATAAAAAAAGTTGCTCGGGGTGACGTCATTCGAATACCTGCAGATGTACCACAAAGAATTACCAATATCGGAAAAGAAGATTTAGTGTTTTTATGTTTTTGTGTTCCAGCTTTTGATCAAGAAAATTATGTTGATATTTCTTAAACCACTTAGATAATGAAAATAGAACATCTAGCAATTTGGGTAAAAAATTTGGAGCAAATGAAAATGTTTTACGAGCAATTCTTTGATGCAAAAGCTGGAGGGAAATATCATAATCCCAATAAAAATTTCACTTCATATTTCTTAGAATTTGATTCGGGTTGCCGTCTTGAATTGATGCACAAACCAGAGATTCCAGCAAACTTAAATAATGTCCAGAAGGAAAACACTGGAATTATTCATTTTGCTATCTCTACTGGAAGCAAGGCGAAAGTCGATAAGCTCACAGAGCAGCTAAGGAAAAATGGTTATTCTATTGTGGGTGAGCCAAGAACAACTGGTGATGGGTACTATGAAAGTGTAGTATTGGATCCGGAGGATAATCGTATTGAAATAACTATTTAGAGACACGCTGCGCTATAGACCATCCTACGTTTCTGCTGAAGAAACTTCAGCAGGCAAACACGCTTCACTGCGTTCGCTATAGACTTTGATGCGATTTAGTTATTTACCATAATGCATTCATTCATATCCAACATCTGTCAGCCGTCGAAGTCTGCTTTAGAAGAGATAGGAGACCAACATCATAAAACAAGTTTAAATTTCTCATATATAAGTGTTAATTTTTAAATATTGAGAGGTAGTTATAAAATATTATTCTTCTTTGCATTCTAAAATATTAATCATGAAGAACTATACTTTTACAATTTTCATTTCAATTTTATCATTTTCTATTTTCGCTCAAACACCAGAATTGATCACAGATTTTAATGTGGGAGAGGATGATAGTTTTAGTAATTGGGATTACGAAGGAATCCGATATGGCGACATAATTATTCTACCAATAATCAGCAATGAAATAGGAGAAGAACTTGCTGTTATAGATAACGGAGAACTTCAAATCTTGAAGGATATAAACGAGGGTATCGAAGATGGTTCGCCCAAAAATTTTACCTCATTTAAGGGTATGGTTTATTTTACTGCAGAAGATGAAGAAAATGGAGAGGCATTATGGAGAACAGATGGTACTGAAGCAGGAACAGAATTATTTTTTGATCCAGGAATAGTAAATGCTTCACCAAGGTCATTGACGGTTGCGAAAAATGGATGGTTATATTATTCATATAGCGGCAGCATATTTAGAACAGATGGCGAAGTAAACGAAGAAGCAGAAGAGGATGGATCAATGTTCTATATAAGTGGAAATGCATCTACTAATTATTCAAAATACAAAGAAGGGATAGCCTACCTTAATAAAAACAATGACGATTCTTTTTCATTGATGTACTTAGAGGAAGGCCCTGCAGTTGAATTAGCTAAAACATCAATTACGGATTTCTTTGCTGATGGTATAGGAGTTGCGCCATTGCAGAATGGATTAATGTTTAGTATTGATGATTCAGACGAAGAAAATGCAATTTATATATATGATGAAGCGACTCAAGAAATTAGTCTTCATGAAATAGATGGAGAAGTAATTCAAGCAAGAAGAACACTAGACTTTACTGAGGATAAAAATATAATATGGGTACAAGCCAAAGGTTACTATTCGATCAATGGAAATGTAGGTGAGGAAGAATTACTTTTTGATTCAGAGAATTCATCTGCAACTCAAGGTGAGGGGCTAATAAGTGGAGCCTATAATGATCATGCAGCTTTTGTAGTTACAGAAGGATTCTTTGGAGATGATTTCCTAATATTTACTGATGGTACAGCCGCAGGTACATCAAACCTACGTACTTTGAGTTCTTATACTTCAGATATTTTAATGTACAATAAGTATGGTTTTATGGCTGATGGAACTTCTAATGGATTTGATCCTACCCTCTTAAAAATTGATTTTGAACAAGGGATCGTAGATTTAGTTTATAACTTCTCAGAAAGTTCTTTAAACACTGATTCAGTTAGACCGATTGAAATTCAAGATGGTTACTTATACTTTATAAGCAATTTAGATGCTTCAATAGGTGCAGAACTTTACAGAATTGATTTAGAGATTATGGTTAATACCGAAGAAGAAATTGAACAAGATAAATTTGATATTTCTCAATCTGGAAATTCATTTAATATCAACATGTCAGAATCAAAGAACGTAGATGTCAAGCTTCTTAATTCTTTAGGACAAGTTGTGCTACAGAAAAATGTTCTTAGCAATAATTCATTTCAACTTGGAGTACAAAGTGGAAGCTATTTTATGAGTGTTACTACTGGAGGTAAAGTTGTTTCTAAGTTGGTCTATATTTATTAGGGGAGATAAAAGACTTAAGACGAAAGATGAAAGAACTTCCTGGCGGATAGGCAGGTCTTGATCTGATTTATTGCTTAGGGTTTTTAATCGTGGATTACATAGATTTAAAGGATGTCGCGGATTTGATGGAAGGTTATTGATAAATATGTTTTGTATCTTATCCATCTAAAATCTACTCAAGTGAAAAAAGGGATAGTCATAATATTTCTAACATTGTTAGTATCAAACATCTGCTTCTCCCAAAGAAATAAGGATAAAGATGATGATGAAAAATATACAAATATATATATAGCTGCTAATGTTAATTATTATCCGCCCTTAGAGACTTATTCTTTCCCTAGATCTTATATTGTTGATAATCAAGATCCAATTTTAGAATTTTTAACTCCATCTTCTGGAACTTTCGAAATTGAGGAAGGGACTTCTGAAATAAATCAGGTGACAAGATTTGAATTTACATCCTATCTTTTAAATGTTGGAGCAAGTGTTCAAATTAGAAACTCTTATTCTATTTATCATGAATTTGCTTTGTCTCGTTTGACTCACTCAAAATTTCAATATGATGACTTTGTCGAAGTTATAAAGTCGAATGGGCAAATAATAAGTTATAATAGAGGAGCTGAACAACGTAGTACAATAGCATCTCTTAGATATGAATTTGGAAAATATTTTGGGCATCCGAAAAAGTCAAAAATTAGATTTGGGATTGCTGGATCTATAGAGCCAAGTTTTTATTCATTTTATAGAAATTCAAATGCAACAGTTGTTTTTCCATTTAAGGTAAATATTTTTTCTTTAAACCTATCGGTAATTCCAATTGTTTCTATTAAACTAGGAAAAAAATTAAGTCTGGATTTTAAAGTGATTCCAAGTTACTTAATTCTTGAAGCTGGTAGAACAATAAATACCAACCCAAATATTTTTGTAGATAAACAAGAAGGTATAAAAAGTAACAGGAGTAATGTAATTTCCCTTGCAGGAAGTCTTCAATTAAGATATAGAATTAAAGAACCTGATAACAGAAGTCGTAGACGGTAGAAAAGACTTCCAGATTTATCAACAGGAGGATTGAAAAATCCGCAGGAGGGCACCAGACTTATTTCGTCTGTTTGATGCCATACACAATTTAGAATTGTAAGTAATTATAAACTAAATCCTAAATCCTAAATCCTAAATCCTAAATCCTAAATCTTCAAATCGCAGAAGTCTGCCTTTGCAGACATAGGCAGCATAAATCATACATCAACATCCTCCTTCTTCCTAGATTCATGCACCGCCACACTACAATTCAACTCAAAGCCCACTACGATGATGTAGGCATTTATTTGGAACCAGATCATGATGACGATCAATGCTCCAATAGAACCATAAACTTCATTGTAGCGTCCAAAGTTATTGACAAAGAAGGCGAATCCTACGGAGGAGAGAATCGAGAAACCTGTTGCTAATATGGAACCTGGATTCCAAAATGGAACCTTTGATTTTAATGAGGGACCTAGACGATATATCATCGTAATACCCAAATATACAATGGTAATGATACCTAGAGTTCTTGCTATTGTAAAAGTAGTGTTGGCGTAGTTTTCCATACCTAAGTTTTCAATAAAAAACCCGATCAATATTTTCCCTAGGACGATTAATATAAAGGAGAAAATAAAAAGAGCAACCATCAGGAATGTTAGATAAACGGCAATCAAGCGTCTTGTTAAGAAACTTCTAGGTTTGAATACATTGTGATTTTTGTCAAATCCAATCATTAAAGTCAGCATTCCTGAAGAAGCAAAAAATAATGCCAATATTGCACCAACCCATCTTAGTCCACCTCTTTCTGTTTTTGCAACGCCGTCAATAATTTCAAATAGATATGCGTGTGCGGTGGTAGGTAAAATACTTCTTGTTGAGTCACTTATTATTTCAATGAAATTTTGTGTACCTGGGAGCAATGGAATTAATGTAAATAGAAAGATAATGGCTGGAAAAATGGCTATAAAAAAACTAAAGGCTACAGAATTAGCCCTAGTGTAAATGGCATCTTTAGAAGCCGCATCAATTACAAATGAAGATATCTCAAAAACAGACATTCCTTTGAAACCGGGAACAATGATTTTTTTGGAAAAATTTAAAACCTGGCTAACAACCGGTAGATCTTCAAATTTAAACATCTGGAAAGAACTCTTTTAGAGCTGCTTTTATAATAGGAGGTGCCGATATCCATTTTTGCTCTTTCATATCAGTAAAAAATAACTTTACAGTTGCTCTATTTATTAGTTGTTTCTGATCGTTAAAAATCTCGTGTCTAAACTTTATAATCTTGCTAGGCATCTCATCCAAAAAGGTATAGATTTCCAGTTCTTCATCGTAATAAGCTGGATGTAAAAATCTAGATTCCAAACTGACAACTGGGAGCATAATGCCCAGCTCATCCTCCATTTTCTGATAACTTAATCCCAATGATCTGATGAGCTCAACTCTTCCTATTTCATACAGGCTTGCATAATTTCCATAATACAGATAACCCATTTTGTCTGTTTCATTGTACCTAACTCGCTTCTTATAACTATGTTTATACATAAAGGATGTTTGAAATGATAAATTTATCATTATTTTCCATTCTAATTATTTGCCGAAAGGCTAGAAAAAGAAAGAAAAACGATGCTAAAGAAATTGAAATCACTGTTTATAACTGAAGATGATAGTACTAAAGCTACTGGAAATCCGAAAGCTGCGCAAACCCCAAAGCCAGAAACTTCCAAACAAGCGCCTAGTCAGCCAAAAGTAAAAGTAGATACTACGCCTACCCCGAGAGGAGAGGGAAAACCCGATGAAAAGTTTGTAAATAGACTTTTACAAGCTATTGAAGAAGCCAATTTGGAAGGATTTGACTATTTGGAATACAAACAATCACTGCAATCCATCGATGATATGAACATGGATGAAGCCACTATGTTTAAGTCTTCTTTGGCTATGGCAAAAACGATGGGAGCTACTCCTGAGAAATTGGTGTCCAGTGCACAGCATTATATCAATGTTTTAGAGAAGGAAGAAAAGAAATTTCAAGACGCATTGACCAATCAGCAACAAAAAGTTGTCTCAGGAAGACAACAGACAATCTCTAAAATGGAAGAGACAATTGCTGCAAAGGAGGCAAGAATTGAGGAATTGAAAGCTGAGATAATTAAAGATATAGAGGGGCTTGATGCTACTAAAAAGGCTGCAGAAAACGACGCTACAAAAATACATATGACCAAAACAGGCTTCTATGCAGCCTACCATATAGTAGTCGATCAAATCAAAGCAGATTTAGAAAAAATGCAAAAACACTTCTAAAATTCTGGCATTCATCGATGAAATTGTGGGTTTTCTCCATAATTCAAGTGGTTTGGGAATCAATGTTATCAAGCTTTTGTTTATAAATTGATTATTTTTGTCTTTAATTCAACTAGAATTTAAGAATGCCAAACGCGTTAAAAGGGAAATCATTTTGGAGTAAGCCTGAAGGTATTACAGGTATTGTCTTTTTATTGGCAATGATACTTGGCCTAGCATTCTTAGGTTCAATCGCCTGGCCAGCCATTTTAAAATTGGCCACGGGTAGTATTTTAGGCAAAGGAGTTTTATTTGGTTCCTTGGGTGTGCTAATCTTTATGGCACTTGATAATAAGACTAGAACTCTGATTTCTTACATGTACAAAAGTAGCATGAGATGGATCACAAGTCTCTTTATCCAAATCGATCCAATCGGAATTCTCAAAAACTATATTGACGATCTAAGAAAGAATCTCAAAAAGATGCGCAAGCAAATGCATCAGCTAAGAGGACAGATGCATAAGTTGGGTGAAATGATCCATACTAACAAAAAAGATATCAAGTCAAATATTGAATTGGCTAAATCAGCAAGGGATCAACAAAACGAACAAGTTCTAATTCTAAAGAGCAGAAAAGCAGGTAGACTCCAAAAATCAAATATTAAATTGGAGGATCTCTACAAGAAAATGGAAGTACTATACAAAGTCTTGGACAAGATGTATAAGAATTCTGAAATCCTTGTAGAAGATATCGATGACCAAGTAAAAATAAAAGAGCAAGAATACAAGGCCATCAAAGCGTCTAATTCTGCCATGAAATCCGCCATGAATATCATCAAGGGTGATAAGGATAAGAGAGCCATGTTTGATCAGGCCTTAGAAGCTGTTGCAGATGATGTAAGTAGTAAGGTGGGAGAGATGGAAGAATTTATGGAAATGTCTCAAGATTTTATGGAGTCTATTGATCTGCAAAATGGAATCTTTGAGGAGAAAGGATTGGAGATGCTAGAGAAATGGGAAAAGAAAAGTACTAGTTTATTACTTAGCGGAGAAAAAGAACAAATCATCTTTGAGTCAGAAAACGATAATATTTTAGATCTTACCGAACCAATAAAACAAAAAGAAAAAATCCAACTTGGTCGAACAAACCAATACGACGGATTTTTTGATTAATAATTTATACTTCAAAAAATTATAAATAATAATGGCAAAAAGATTAACAACATTTTCCAAACTACTTATTACATTCTTAATTGTTGCTGCATTATACTTTGTTGGCACTTATATTTTAGGAAATACTCAATTTGGTCAAGACCTAAAGGAGGCTACTGGAACTGAAAGCGCAGAAGGAACTTCAGGAAGTTCAAACTCAGGATCTGCAACTAATAATTCTAGTAAAGGAAAATCTTCAAGTTCAACTAGCAACTCTGCAGATAGAGACAAAATCTTGAAGGTTCAGTTGGTATCATGGGGTGGTTATGCTCCAGGCCTTTACTTCAATGAAGGAGCTCAAGCTTCAACGAGAAGTAGATTTTATAAAGATTATGGTTTTCAAGTAGAGTTTATTCTTGAAAATGATCTTGGTAATGCATTGGATGCTTGGATTGCAGGTGAATACGATGTGCTTGTGCAAACAGCAGATGCTTTTCCATTGTATACAGCGCCAGATGCAATCAATGAATACGGTCCAAAGGCATTTATGCAAGTTGACTGGTCGAGAGGAGGTGATGCTATCATCACAAAGAGAGGAATCAATTCTGTAAATGATTTAAGAGGAAAGAATATTGCAATTGCAGTTCCTTCACCAGCTCAGACACTTTTGTCTTATAGTCTAGAAGCAGCAGGTATGTCATATAGAGATGTAAATGTTATCAAGACATCGGACAACTTTAAGGCAGCGGAGTTATTTAGAACCAAAGATGTTGATGCAGCTGTTGTATGGAGTCCAGATGATATTCTTGCTCAAAGGGACGTGCCTGGTTCTAACGTACTATTAACTACTGTAGATCAATCACACATCATTGGAGATATCATGTTTGCCAAGCAAAGTACAATCAATGATAAAAAAGAAATGCTCAATGGTTTTTATGAAGGATGGATGAAAGCAGTTGCAGAACTGAATGCTACACCAGCAAACCGTGAGAAGGCAGCAAAATATTTAGCTGAATTGAATGGTCTTTCTACAGAAGATGCCTTGGGTATGATGTCAGCAGTTTATTGGACTGGACACGGTGATAACTTAAATTTCTTTGGACTAAACTCATCTTACAGAGGACAGCAAGGAAAAGACCTATATAGTACAATGGCGAAAAGATTTGTAGATACAGGGGATGCTGAAAAAATGGCTCCAAACTGGAGATCAGCTATTTGGACAGGCGCTGTACAGGCAGCCAAATTAGATGGTCCTGCATACGCCGCAGAGAAGAGTAAAACCTTCAAACCATCAACACCTGCAGAAAAGAAAGCAGCACCCGTAGCATCAAAGCCCGTGAGTATTACCTTCCCAACAGGGCAATATAGACTTGACGAAAATGCTAAAACAATTATTGACCTTCAGTTTGCAGAGACAGCAAAATCATTTGCAAATATGAAAGTACGTGTAGAAGGAAATACAGATAGTACAGGATCGAGGGAATTGAATATGAAGTTATCTGAGCAGAGAGCAAAATCTGTTGCGGATTACTTAAAAAATCAATACGGAATGGATGCCAACAGGTTCATTGTTGTTGGTAATGGTCCAGATAATCCTGTAAAAGGATGTGAGCAGAATCAGAATGATTCATGTAAATCGAAAAATAGAAGAACTGACTTTCAGTTGATTGCCTCAAACTAAAAAGACAAACCTCCATATGTCATGGATGTTCAAACTGAGAGGAAGTTATAACTCTCAAAAAGGATTAATATTCGGAATCATCGGCTTCCTTGTGACGCTGATGATTTGGATATTATTCACAAGAGGCACGACGCCAATTGTTCCAGGAGGGATCTTACCAGCTCCATCAAAAATCTTTGGCGCTTTTAGTGACTTAATGGCTGACAACGAACTTTTTAAAAACTTATGTTTGTCAGTAGGTTATAATTTTGGTGGTTACATCATTGCCCTAGTGATAGCTCTTCCAGTTGGTTTTGTAATTGGACTTTACCCAATTGTCAATGCAATGTTTAAAGCTCAGGTAGACGCCATTAGGTTTATTCCTTTGACGGCAATTACAGGTCTTTTTATAGTTGCCTTTGGAATTGGTGCAAGCTCCAAAATAAATTTCCTTGCCTTTGGTATCATTATCTATCTCACACCAATTATAGTACAAAGAATCAGTGAGGTATCTGATGTTTTTCTGAAAACGGTCTATACAATTGGTGCAACTGATTGGCAGACGATCAAGACTGTTTATATCCCAGCTGTGCTTTCTAAACTTTCAGATGACATCAGAGTATTGACAGCAATTTCATGGACCTATATCATTGTTGCAGAAGGAATAGCAAGCCAAGGAGGATTGGGCTCATTGATTTATAGTGTAGGTAGAAAACAAGGTAGACCAGATAAAACTTTTGCAATCCTTATCATCTTTATTTTGATAGGTTTGATTCAAGATCGTTTGTTTGTTTATTTGGATAAAAGATTCTTTCCTCATAAATATCAAATCAAAGAACAGCATTCATCAAAAATCAAAGCACCAAGTATTTTTGATTCAGCTTTAGATTTTGGAATCATGATTTTTATCTGGGTCTGTTTGGCGATATATGTTCTGCTGGCTATTAATGAATTTTATCCACTCTTAGGAAATGAAGTTAGACCTTTGAAGTATCTTTTTGCAGATACCGTTTGGGTGATCCACACGATATTTATTTCTATAATAGCATATAAATTATGGTGCTTCTTTCGAGGTATTAAAAATAGAAAACCTAAAGTAGTCCCACAATGAGCATATTCAACGATAACCCGGATCAGTCCAATATCATCGAATTACGAGGCATAGGGCAAAGCTATGATGGAGGTCAAAACTTCATCATCAAGAACTTGGATTTCCTAATTGAAGACAAACCTGACCAAGGTCAATTTGTTGTAATTCTAGGAATGTCAGGTGCAGGGAAATCAACAATCCTAAGGTACATTGCTAATCTTCAACAACCAACTGAAGGTACAGTGTTGGTAAAAGGAAAACCAGTCAGTAGTGCTGAAAGAGTAAGTATGGTTTTTCAGCAATATTCTTCGCTTCCATGGATGACTGTGTTGGAAAACGTAGGACTTGCTCTACAATACCAAGGCGTATCAAAAAGTGAAAGAGAAGATAGAGCAATGGAATTGATCAAGATGGTTGGACTAGAAGGGCATGAGCAAAAATTTGCACAATACCCTACCTTATCGGGAGGGCAATTGCAAAGAGTCGCAATAGCAAGAAGCATTTTGGCAAATCCAGAAATTCTTTTAATGGATGAGCCTTTCGGTGCCTTAGATATTAGGACTCGTTTGCAAATGCAAGATCTCCTTACAAGCATCTGGCATAAATTTCAATCCACTATTATTTTTGTGACTCATGACATCTCTGAAGCAGTATATCTAGGCGATGAAATATACATCATGAAGGCACAGCCATCAAGATTTGTCAAGCGTATTAAAGTTGATCTACCACTTATAAGAGATAGAATGACGAAGCGTGATGCTAATTATACGAAATTGGTTCATGAGGTGGAGGATGCAATGATGGCTGTTTCTGAAATGACGGATTAGCTTGGGGCCACTTATTTCAAAGGGTCTTAGCCATCTTATATAAGAAAATTTTAAGCTTTTTACCTAGCCTTCCATCCCTTCTATCTTCTTCATAAGCTCTTCTGCTTCCGCAAATTTTGCATCTGACTTAGTTCTATCAATTTTTGAAAGGTCAAATGCTTCCTTGTGAAGCTTTTGGTATTCGGTTTGTAATTTTTCTTTTTCGGATTTTGATTTAAAGAGACCAAACATAACTTAAGTTTTATTTTTAAAACCATATAACAAGTTTACTTTTGTTTTGTTTAAAGAACTAGAAAAATGAATGCAAACAATAAAATTGCTGTAATTGGAGCAGGCTCAATGGGAATGGGCATTGCACAGGTTGCTGCTACAGCTGGCCATGAGGTTTATTTATATGATAATAACAATGAAGCCACCTCTGCAGCTCTCAAAAAAATCAATCACTTCCTAAATAGGTCTGCTCAGAAAGGCAGGATTTCGGATCAGGAGGTAACTGCTATATTCGGCCGGATATATGGTATAGAAAGTTTGAGTTCAGTGGCTGATGCCGATTTGGTCATTGAAGCGATTATTGAGAATTTAGAAATAAAACAGAAGGTTTTTCAAGAGATTGAATCCTATGTTTCTGATAGCTGTATCCTTGCAAGTAATACATCTTCATTGTCGATTACTTCTTTAGCTGCTGGTATGAAAGATTCAAGTAGGTTTATCGGATTACATTTTTTCAATCCTGCACCTTTGATGAAGTTGGTTGAAGTTATTCCAGCAATACAAACAAATGCGGAAATTACTAATACTTGCATGAAAGCAATGGAAGATTGGAATAAGATGCCAGTCATTGCAAAAGATACTCCTGGCTTTATTGTAAATAGAGTAGCGAGACCATTTTACAGTGAGTCTCTAAGGATATATGAAGAGGGCATTGCAAATCCTCTGACTATTGATACTGCAATGAAAGAACTTGGTGGTTTCCGAATGGGGCCATTTGAGTTGATGGATTTTATCGGTCATGATATAAACCTGAAGGTCACTCAGACTGTTTGGAAATCTTTTTATCATGAGCCAAGATATAAGCCTTCATTTACTCAGACAAACTTGGTAGCTGCTGGCTTCTTAGGTAGGAAGACTGGTAAGGGATTTTACGATTACTCAAATGAGATTCCCATCAGCGAACAAATGGAAGTTGACCATGAAAAAAAGCAGGAAGTATTTGATCGGATAATCTCTATGTTGATCAATGAAGCACTCGATGCAGCATATTGGAAAATTGGGAAAGAAGAAGATATTGATACAGCCATGAGATTTGGAGTTAATTATCCCAAGGGACTTATAGGATGGGGTAAAGAAATTGGGCTTGATAAAGTTAGAGCCAATTTGGAAGAACTTTACAATCGGTATAAAGAAGAAAGATATAGACCTTCACCATATTTATTTTCATAGATTAGTAAATGCTTAGTCCAAAAGAAATAGTTTCAGATAGAATGCTTGATAAGGATAGTTACAGTCAGTGGCTAGGTATTTCTTTATTAGAGGTTAGCTTGGGTTATGCCAAATTAAAAATGATAATTCGCCCAGAAATGCTCAATGGTTTTGAAATTGCGCACGGAGGTATCAGTTTTAGCTTAGCAGATAGTGCTCTTGCTTTTGCCTCAAACTCTAGAGGTCATCTTGCCTATTCTGTGAGTACAGATATCAATCATCTTCAAAAAGTTTTAGCTGGGGATGTCTTATTTGCGGAAGCGAAAGAAGAATTCTACAATGGGAAAATTGCCAAATATAGAGTAGCCATTACGAATCAGAATAAGGAGTTGGTTGCAATTTTTAATGGGATGGTTTATATAAGTAAGAAAGAATGGATTTAGGGGAGACACCAGACTTTGAGATGGCAGAGCTCCAGATTTATCCGCCGAAGGATTGTAATCCGTAGGAGGACGCCAGATTTAAATTAGTATAGTTTTAAAAAGTATAATTTTTTTATTTTTAAAGTATGAAAAATTTGAAGATTTTTGTTTTGATGATAATTACTTGCATTTTTTTTGCGTGTAATTCCAATTCTAAAAACTCAGCCACGAGTGCTCCTGAAAAAAATGAAGTAAAGGTTCCAGAAGGTCCACTTGCTCAAAAACTTTACATTAATTATCATACCAATCCGCAGAATGTAGATCAGGTAGATGAAAACAAATTGATTGAGTATGCAGTGAGCAACAATATTGATGTGACAAAATCTCCTTCAGGATTATATTATAAGATATCCAACGTTTCAGATCAGCCATTTTATACAGGCAACTCTAATGTAACTGCGCATTATCGCGGAACAACTTTGGATGGAAAAGAATTTGATAGTTCTTACGGTAGAGGTGAGCCAATGACCTTTATGCCAGTCCAAATGATTACTGCGTGGCAAGAAGCATTGGCGATGATGAATCCTGGCTCAACAGCAACTTTATTGGTGCCTTCGAGGCTTGCTTATGGCAAAAAAGGATTTCCGGGATATATTGATCCCGATACTCCCTTGATTTTTACGTTTGAGTGTATGTAATCAAACCTTAACTCCTTTTTTGATGATCTTTTGGACTCTAAATTGGATTTTTTCATTCTAAGATTTTATCATTAGATTCACTATTCTATGATTTTAAGGATTTATTGCTGGCATTACTCTAGTATCAATACTCTTTATTGCCCTTTCGGTAAATGACTTCTTTTGAGAAGAACATAATAATTGCACCATTTAAAAACCATTTTCTTAGTTCAGTTGTTTTTGTCCATGAATTGTATATTCGCTAAGTAGGAACTTTGAGCCTTATTTTTCTACTAAATTTTGTCCAATCCCTTCGAAAAAATGTTTATTTACATTTCAATATTAAAAGTATCGAAAGCGTCATATGAATAGTCTGAAAATAAAGGAAGTAATTAACGAAACTCATAATGTAAGCACCTTTGTGATTGATCCAAAAGTTGAAGGTCTGAATTGGAAGCCCAAGGCAGGTCAATACATCACCATTGAGGTAGAAGTGGAGGGAGAAACGCTAAGAAGGTCATATAGTTTATCCTCTGCTCCAACAGATGATCAATTGGCTTTTACTATCAAAAGGGTAGATGGTGGTAAAGTGTCAAACTATATGCTTGATAATATCAAAGAGGGATCAACACTAAAAATAAATAAGCCGGAAGGAAAATTCCAATTGATGCCCAACGCTGATGCTAGAAAAGATTATTACTTTTTTGCAGCTGGCTCAGGAATTACTCCTATCATGGCCATGATAAAATCTGTCCTAATAGATGAACCCATGAGTAGCGCATATCTACTATACGGGAATCGTATGGAAGAGGACATCATATTTAAGGAGCAGTTAGATAAACTCCAAACAGAATACAGAGATCAAATTTATGTCAGCTATACTTTGAGCAAACCAAAGAAAGAAAAGAAGGGCGGAATTACAGGTTTGTTTTCAAAAGGTACCGTTTCGTGGAGAGGGATGAAAGGAAGAATCGATGACGAGATGATTAAAAAATTCATAGAAGACCATCCGAGTAAATCTGGAAAAAATGAATTTTTCATATGCGGGCCTGGAAATTTTATAAGTTATACAGATCAGGTGCTTCAGGTAGAAGGCTACGAAAGTAAATTGATTAAAAAAGAATTTTTCTCTACACCAGATGCTCCAGCAGGAGAATCTGCAGCTAGTGTAGCTAAATACGATGGTGAGGCAAAAATAAAAGTAACGCTAGACGGAGAAACATTTGAAATTTCTCATACCAACGAAAAAACCATTCTTGAATCAATTATGGAAGCTGGCAAAAACCCACCTTACTCATGTACTGCCGGTGCATGTTCTTCATGCGTTGCCAAAAAAACCTCCGGAGAAGTTTCTATGGATTCATGCTTTGCACTAGAAGATGATGAAGTAGAAGAAGGATATATCTTGACTTGCCAAGCTCGGGCAGAATCTAAGGAGGTGAAAATTGTTTTTGAAGACTAGACCAATTCCTAAAGGGAATTGATGGACTTGCGGACTTGCGGACTTGCGGACTAACAGACTAACAGACTAACGGACTTGCGGACTTGCGGACTAACGGACTTGCGGACTTGCGGACTAACAGACTAACGGACTTGCGGACTAACAGACTAACGGACTTGCGGACTTGCAGACTAACAGACTAACGGACTTGTGGACTAATGGATTTTCTGACATTCAAATACATGGCGTAACTGGGTACTGTTTTCATTGGATCTTGATACATGTTTACCTTTTCAGTTTTTTTCTCACTAATGGGTATGGAGCATAACTTTAAAAAATTAGATGTTTGGAAAAGATCGATTGACTTGGTTGAGTTCGTCTATCAATTGACCAAAATATTTCCTGATGAGGAAAAATTTGGATTGATAAGTCAAATGAGAAGATGTAGCGTTTCTGTTGCTTCTAACATTGCTGAAGGATCGAGTCGTCAAACGGTCAAACATTTCAACCATTTTTTAATCCTATCATTAGGATCTGTTTTTGAATTACAAACACAAGCTATAATTGCTCTGAGATTGCAATACTTAAACAATGATCAATATGTTGAATTAGACAAACAGCTTGTAATACTTAGAAAAATGCTCTTTGGTTTTCAAAAGACGCTAAAAGTCTAAAAGTCTAAAAGTCTAAAAGTCTAAAAGTCCGAAAGTCCGAAAGTCCGAATGTCCAAAAGTCCAAAAGTCCAAAAGTCCAAAAGTCCAAAAGTCCAAAAGTCCAAAAGTCCAAAAGTCCGAATGTCCGAGAGTCCGAGAGTCCGAATGTCCGAATGTCCG
>ENA-ORXT01000071-ORXT01000071.1-marine-metagenome-genome-assembly--contig:-NODE-71-length-152536-cov-6.063237_pt1 | contig 152536 bp, 140 predicted proteins | sample MGYA00237868_ERZ511482 | MGnify/ENA metagenome assembly ERZ511482 | reverse complement strand
TTAATTAACCATCGGTACAAAGGTCACCGTTGGCATTTTCGCAAAACTAAGATATGGCAGATATTTTATACTTTTATCAATCATTAGAATTTTGTCCGATTAATAGGGGGCTGAATCAGAAACAATATTAGACTTGAATTAATATTGGTAAATTTTCCATTTATTACTGGATTATAGCCTAGTACATATTGTCATATATTTTATATATAAAAAATACAACTACGTAATACACAACGGACAAGTATTTTATTATATTTACCCCGGAGTTTAAGATTACTTGTCCCAAACGATCGCTGCTTAAAGAAGTGTTGGATGTTTGGGATTTTTTATGCTTAAATTTAAGTGTTATTGTTAAGGAGCTAAGGACACACTAATTACTCGATCAGCTAAGTACGATCTGTATTCCAAAGCGTGTTTTCTCATCTGCTCCAATTGCTGCCGGGTGAAATGGTTAACCTCTGCACCGTAACTCATATGGTTGTTTTCGACATTGCCTTTAATAATTCCTATCGCCTTTCTCGCATATTCAGTCATTTCCCAAGGATGTTTTTGCCCTAAAAAATGGCCCATTTCATGGACCAAGGTTGATTGATCTTCTATTCCATCATAGGCAATAAAAATTCTATCAAAACTAGGAGTAGATGATTTGTATTTATGATAAGCAGATCTCAAAACGGGTGTAAAACCCATCAAGGCACGATCCGTGTCGTCCTCGCAATAAGTATCAAATACATAGAGATTTACTGCTCCACCTTCCTCAATCGGCTCAACCAGTTGATTGATTCTTTCAGCGCCTTTTCTATAAAAACTTGAATAGAGATCAGGCAACCAGGCCGAATGGACATCCAAATGAAGGTTATTCATTTCAAAGCCAATATAACCTTCAAATTCCTGATTTAGATATTGAATGTTATGATCAATATTAGCATAAATTTTCTTGTCTATTTCATCCATTCCCATGAGGTAAACATTGACCTTCAATATTGGAACTTTGTAATAGATTTCTTTGAAATTAGAAAAGCTAGTAAAACATAAGGGTGTGAAACTCAAAAAGAACAGTATTAGAAGCCATTTCTGAGGAAGGATCCTCAGGGCTTTTTTCCCCTTTCTCATAGTGTGTGTAGTTTCGTTAGTCATAAATTAGTCCTTTAAATATTGGTATTACGCCACGAGAGGTAATAATTAATAGAACTGTCGGGGATTAATCATTTCACATATGTCTTCTAAACGGATTAAACCTTAAGAATATTACTAATATGTTATTTCGATATTTTAAAGTAAATTCAACAGACTCATATTATAATTTCTTTTAATAGAATCTAGCTTTATCTTTACGATCTAATTAAATTACAATGGTAACCTTAATCGCATTTTTCATCCTTTCTATTGGGTTTTCTTTCCTATGTTCCATTCTAGAGGCAGTTTTATTGAGTATTACGCCTTCATACATCAGATCTGAAGTTCAAAAGAAATCAGCGGTTGGCCTCTCACTTCAGGCATATAAAGAAGACATAGATCGCCCTCTTTCAGCTATTCTCACCTTGAATACAATTGCTCACACCGTAGGCGCAATAGGTGTAGGAGCTATGGCCAGTGAGATATTCGGCGATAATGACATTAATTTTGGATTATTCAGCCTCAGTTATGAATCTTTAATTGCCGGATTTATGACCCTAGCCATTTTAATTCTATCTGAAATCATTCCAAAAACCATCGGTGCAAATAAATGGAGATCCTTAGCTCCTTTTACTGTAAGCTCGCTGAAAATTTTACTCTTTTTACTGGCTCCTTTCGTTTGGATATCCCAGTTTATTACAAAAAGATTAAAGTCGGACAAACATAAAAGTGTACTCAGCAGAAGTGATTTCATGGCCATGACAAAAGTTGTAGCCCAAAGCGGCGAAATAGAGGCTACAGAATCAAAAATCATAAATAACGTACTCAATTTTGAAAAGAAAATTGTTAGGGATATAATGACTCCTAAGTCCGTCGCCTTTATGGCAGATGAAAAGCTCACCCTAGAAGAGTTCTACAATGAAGGAGAAATAATCAACTTTTCTAGAATTCCAGTTTTCTCAGAACTCAGAGACAACATTACAGGAATTGTACTGAAAGATGATTTACTTCAACTATTGGCAGAAGACAAAAAGTCTATAAAATTATCAGAGATTAAAAAGGAAGTTAGATTTGTATCAGATGATACGCCACTTCCAGATCTCTTTAATACTTTATCTAAAAGCAAGCAGCACCTGAGTGCTGTAGCTGATGAATTTGGGAACGTAGTAGGCTTAGTCAGTTTAGAAGACTTATTTGAAACCTTACTGGGTCAAGAAATAATTGACGAAACAGATGCGGTTGAAAATTTACAAGAGCTAGCTAAACAAAAATGGCAGGAGAAGCAGAAAAACAAAAGCTAGTAGGTCAACAATCCTTCAGGTCCTTTTATTGAAATTTTATTAGTTTTGGAATCTTCTACTCGACCAATTATTTTCGCTACAATGTCAAATTCATTTGCGACAGCGATCAATTCCTCTGCATATTTATGTTCCAAGTAGAACTCCATTCTGTGTCCCATATTAAAGACCTTATACATCTCTTCCCAACTCGTGCCACTTTCCTTTTGAATCAGTTCAAAAAGGGGTGGAGGGCTAAATAAGTCATCTTTTATAATGTGCTTTTTATCTATAAATTTCTTGACCTTAGTTTGAGCACCCCCAGTACAATGAATAACTCCTTGGATAACTGGTTTCAGTTCCTGAAAAATTCTTTTCAACACAGGTAGGTAAGTTCGTGTCGGTGATAATAGAAGTCTACCTACATCATATGATTTACTGCCAACCATCATCTGGTCCGTTAATTTTTTACTTCCTGAATAAGCAACATCAGCTGGTACCTTACTATCAAAAGACTCTGGATATTTCTCTGCGTAGGATTTATCAAGGACATCGTGACGTGCAGAGGTTAGACCATTACTTCCAATTCCTGAATTGTAACTATTTTCATAAGTGGCTTGTCCAAAAGATTGTAATCCAACAATCGCAGCACCGTGTTGAATATTATTAACCACAAGGTCTTTCCTCTTAATTCTAGCAAAGGTTGTAAAGCCAATATCAACAGTACGTACAATGTCGCCCACATCTGCTGTTTCTCCACCCGTATGAACCAATTGAATTCCTTGGTCTGCCATACGTTCAATGAAGGCTTGTGAGCTTTGTATTATCTCCGTCAATACATCAGATGGGATCAACTTAGCATTTCTACCTATGGTTGAGCTTATTAAAATGTTATCAACAGCACCTACTGCTCCAAGGTCATCTAAATTCATAACCATCGCATCTTGGACTACACCAGCCCAGACATCGATCTTCCCTGTTTCTTTCCAATATAGATATGCTAGACTCGTTTTGGTCCCTGCAGTATCTGCATGCATTATATTACAATAGTCAGCGTCGTTAGCCACAATGTCTGGCAAAATTTTGCAGAAAGAATGCTCAAACAAACCCTTCGGCATGTTGGCAATGGCCTTATGAACGTCTTCTTTTCCTGCCGATACTCCTCTTTTTAGATACCTTTCCATGCTTTTTTATTGGATTCCTGGACCGTAAATGTACAAATCATTACAAATTTCTCTTTTGGCAAACAAAATAGTGATTCTTAGCAAAAATAAATCTAATATTTGCGCTGTCTTTAGGAATTGAAAAGACGCCCTTTCGAAATAATATTTTACAACATATCCATTATTTCTCTTACCGAATAATTTTGTTTCGCTCTTAAAGTTTTCAACAAAACAAATGCTGTCCCCTTTGGCAGCGATTAATTGCACAAATAACACGGAATTATGAGACATTTTATCTTTGCAATTTTCACCACCCTTTTATGCTCTACTGCATTTGGTCAAGATTTGGGAATCGATCAAATAGCGGAAGAGGTTTTAGAAATTCAGGAAAACAGATGGACCATTGGTCCGAGAGTTGGCTTAGGATTTAGTACTACACCACAGGAAACTGCAATGATTTACTTGGCGCAAGATGCTGTTGCTTATGAAATTACCTATTTAGGTAATACAAGCAGCAAGTCAATCGGCATCACTTTTGAAAAAGAATTCGACTATGCATTTATTCAGTTTGGCTTAAACCACATGAGTAGTGGTGCTACATTTGATGTAAATGGGTATGGCGAAAAAGACAAAACCAAAGAAATATTCAACGAAACCTACAGAAATCTGGAGATTCCTGTGTTGGCCGGTGGAAAATTCAAGATTTTCAGACTAGGCGCAGGCCCTGTATTTACTGCAAATCTTAACACAACCACAGATTTTGCTAACCTTTTAGGTTATAAATTGAAAAATTCTCAATTAAACTTCGGTAGCCAAGCAGCGTTTGGCATTGACCTAGGCATCTTTAACATAGACATTAGATATGTCAAGTCGTTTGAAGCTGTAGGTGAAAGAATGAGTTTTGGAGATAATAATGAAGACAACTTCAAGAATAGACCTAGCGAGATCAAAGTAACAATTGGAACATCGTTCTAATTTCCGACGTTTTTTAATTGCCTAAATTACAAGTCACAGAGCCGAATAACGATTCGGCTCTTTTCTTTTTTATAGGCCTCAGTTTCCCAATCCTTCAACCATATTTGCTTTAAGCTAGATTAATCTTAGGATCCAACCAAGCATATATTAAATCAATGAATAGATTTAAAAGAATAAAAATGAAGGCTATGATTAAAATACAACCAAGCAGCAATGGTATGTCGTAATTGATCAAGGCATTTACTGTTAACAATCCCATTCCATTGTAATTAAAAATACTTTCTACAAAAAAAGCTCCCGCCAACAGCGCAGCAAACCAACCACTAATTGTCGTTACAATAGGATTCATCATATTTCTCAACATGTGTTTCTGAACGATCCTCCTGATTCCCATCCCTTTAACTTTTGCAGTCAAAATGTAAGGTTGACTCATTACTTCAATCATTGACGCTCTGGAAATTTGTGTAATCACGGCAACAGGTCGTACACCCAAAGCAATGGAAGGAAGCAGTAAGTTTCTCCACATGGTTACCTCATCCCCCAGATCATTAAGTGTCATTAAAGATCCTTGCATATTCAGATGTGTCCATTCTTTTAAATAATAGCCAAATATGATGCTCAGAAATATGGCGCTTACATAACTAGGCAGAGAATATCCTAAAGTTGAAACAGCGATAATGACTTCATCTAACCATTTACCTTTATTGAGTGCAGCCATAATTCCAAATAATATTCCTAGAATAGAGGCTAGAATAATAGAGCAAATGGCAAGAATTAAAGTATTGGGAAGAACCGTTTTTATCATTTCTAATACTGAATCACCGGTCTGAAATGATCGTCTTAGAAAAGGCTTTTTTAAAACTAGTTTCTGGCTATCTCCTTGAAATAGAGTACCAAAGATAAGATCAGCCCTTTCTCGATCCAAATTGTGAGGGTAAATGGAGATGGGAGAAAGATCATTTAAATAGAGTAAAATCTGTGCTCCAATGGACTTATCAAGAAAGAGTTCTTTCCTTTTCGATGCAAGCCCTTCTTCTGTTAATTGCTGTCCAAAACTTAGGGTAGCAGGATCTACTGGCGACATAAAAATAATCCCTGAGACCAGCACTACGATAAGAGTCAATGATAACAGGCCAGAAAATCCTCTTTCGAGTAGGAAGCGAAACATGTCAAGTTTAGTGAAAAATAAAAACTAAATTTGCGCAAATTATCTTAGTAATTCATTGAATGATACTTAAAAAATATTCCTACAACGACATTTCTCAGTTCTCGAAGAAAGACCTTCAGTATATCAATCTTGATCCTAAGTTGAATGACTTTTATAATTTGAAGCCAGATTTAGAGTCTTTTGAAAAGGCAATAAATGCCAAGAGCAAACAGGCGATTGATCGAGTGCTGCTGACAGAAGTTCTAAAAGAGCAATGCGATAAATTTCCTGATAATGAAAAAAGCATAAAAAATATTGAGTTGCTTAAGAAGGAAAATTCATTCACAATTATTACCGCACATCAACCAAGTCTTTTAACGGGCCCGCTCTACTATATTTTCAAGATTGCTTCAGCCATTAATTTGTGTAATACTCTCAACGAAAAACTAAAAACTTATAATTTCATACCCCTATTCATAACTGGTGGCGAGGATCATGATTTTGAAGAGATTAATCATGTAAAAATTTTTAATGATAAGATCACCTGGGATGCTGCTGACTGGAATGGTGGTTCCGTCGGACGCTTAAAACCTGAAACTCTAGAAGATACTATACTTAAGGTAGTAAATCTAATCGGCGATAAAAGCCATGCTGGCAGCTGGCTATTGGAACATGGAATACCACTTGCTAAAACATCTATAAATTACAGCGAATTTGCAAGACACCTAACGCATCGCCTATTTTCAAAATTCGGTTTAGTCATTCTTTCCATGGATGATGAACGCCTCAAAGAAAAATTTTCATCAATTATCCAGCTTGAGGTACTCGAGCAAAAGAGCCAAGCACTCGTGGAAAAAACACAAGCCGAGCTTGCTTCCTCTGGTTGGAAATCCCAGGCACATGCTCGAGAAATAAATTTCTTTTACCTGGAAAATGATCAAAGGCTCCGCATTATAAAAGATGGTGAAAATTATGGTTTACAGGGGTCTCCAATAACATGGAGCGCTTCTGAAATGGCGAAAGAAATAGAAAAAAACCCAGCTAAATTCTCCCCAAATGTTGTGATGCGACCTTTATTCCAAGAATTCATCCTTCCTAATTTGGCTTACATTGGAGGTGGAGGGGAAATTGCATATTGGCTGGAAAGGAAAAGACAATTCGATAGCTTCGAGATTCCATTTCCGATGTTGATCAGAAGAAATTCTGCATTGATTTTAAACAATCATCAAAGTAAAAATCTAAAGAAATCGGGTCAAGATTTAAGTTATTTTTTTCACCCTAAAGATAATCTAATAAACATTTTTCTTGAGGCCGAAGTAGCAGATGAAATCTCCTTGGATAATTTCAGAGAAGAAATAGAACCCATTGTTCGTAAAATTGTCGCTCAAGCAAAAACAGCCGACCCTACCCTTGAAAAATTTGCAGAAGCAGAACTTACAAAGTGGGAAAAATCGATGTCAACCATTGAAGGCAAAATTAAAAAGGCCTATAAAGTCAAGCAGGAAATTCAGATTAATCGAATTCTTAAGACACATGAAGCATTATTTCCTGACAATGGCTTACAAGAAAGAAAGGAAAATATTTTCCCACTTATAAATGAATATGGGTGGGAACTTATTGATTTTTTGGTTGAGAATTTAGATCCGTTGGATAGACAATTAAGCGTTATTTCTCAGTCTTCTTAGCTCACGGCTTCTTCTGGTATAGCAAAGATATATAGCAGTTCTGCAATTTTTTCTTTGAGTTCTTTTCGATGAACGATAAAGTCTAGGAACCCATGTTCAAGCAAAAACTCTGAACTTTGGAAACCCTCTGGTAAGTCTCTTTTTATCGTTTCTCTAATGACCCTAGGTCCAGCAAATCCTATCAAAGCTCCAGGCTCTGAAAAATTGATATCACCCAACATCGCAAACGATGCAGTCACCCCACCTGTGGTAGGATCTGTAAGGAAACTAAAATAAGGGATTCGATTTCTAGAAAGTAAAGCAAGCTTGGTAGAAGTTTTGGCCATTTGCATTAGGGAGAATGCTGACTCCATCATTCTAGCTCCACCCGACTTAGAAATAATCATGAATGGAATTCTTTGCTCTAAGCAAAGATCAATTGCTTTTGAAATTTTTTCACCAACCACCGATCCCATGGAACCTCCTATAAAACTAAAATCCATGGCAGCGATACAAAGGTCTCGCTTATTAATCTTACCGACAGCGATGGTTATGGCATCTGGAAGTTCCGTGTTATTTCTGGCCTTTTCAAGCCTTTCTTGATAGGTCTTAACATCAACAAAGTTTAAAAAATCCTTGGAAACAATTTCATCATAATGGACATTGAATTTACCATCGAATAAGATTTCAAAATAATCGAAGGAACCTATTCTTGTATGATGATCACATTTAGGACAGATGTATAAATTCTCCTTTAATTCCTTGATAGTAACGGTTTCCCCGCACTCTTTGCATTTATGCCAAAGCCCATCTGGCGTATCTTTCTTAAACTTGGTCGCCGTCTGGATTCCGTCCTTAAACCTTTTAAACCAACCCAATTTTTCGTTATTCTCTATTTCATTCTCTGACATCAGCATTCATTATATCATCTAAATTAATGGTCTTATGCTAAATCATGCTACAATCAGTGCATTTATTATACATCTTAAAAAGCAATTATATACATCTCTCTAAAAATCAGAGATATAAGTAAAATATTCACTTTCTTTGAACCTATGAATGTGGCAATTATTGGTTTTGGAAGACTGGGCAAGCAAATTGATCAATTACTTATGAATACAGAGATCAATGTGCCACTAAAAATTAGCTCCAAAAATATTGAGGATCTCAATGCTGCTAACTTGAAGGACATTGATGTTGCTCTTGAATTATCAGGGCCGAATGCTGCTCCCAAAAACTTATACATATTGGCAGAAAATAAGATAAATACAGTCTGTGGTTCTACCGGATGGCTAGATTATTATTCTGAAGTAGTAGATAAATTTAAGACAGCAGAGACTGGATTTCTGTACGCTAGCAACTTTAGCTTAGGCATGAACATAGCCTTCGAAATTAATAGATACGCAGCACAGCTTTTTGATCCATTTGACTTTACACCAAGAATTACAGAAACCCACCACATACATAAAAAGGATAAGCCCAGTGGTACAGCCATCAGTCTGGCGGAAGATATAATTGACAATCAAGAGGATTTATCTAAGTGGCAGCTTCATAAGGACCAAATAAAAGATCAAACCCAAAATAAGAATCTGAAAATTAGCTGTGAAAGAATCGGAGAGGTTGTCGGCAAACATGAAGTGAATTATGAATCGAAATATGAGAATTTCTCCTTTAAACACGAAGCCATTGATCGAAAAGCATTTGCTTTAGGTGCAATTGCTGCATGCAAATGGCTCTATTCTAAAAACGGAATTTTTACCATGAGAGATGTTCTCGAAATAAAAAATAAATGACATGCAACGAATGAACTTCTTAATTAATAAATATAATATGAAAGCAGGTGTCAAAATTTGCACAGCAGTGCTATTAATTCTAATCTATGGTTGTAAAGATTCCAGTCCCCAGGTTTCAAAAAATTCAACAAACGTTGATTCCGAAATTAATACCGGTGAAAATTCTATAAATCAAAGAAAGGCCGCTCCTCCTCTAAAAAATCTGCGGTCTACAGATGCAGCATTGCTCATCAAGGAATTCCCGAATAACACGGTAGTTTTAGATGTCAGAACACCGCAAGAAACTACAGAGGGTAAAATTGAAAATGCCATAGAAATTAATTATCAAGGGGATAATTTCAAGGAGGAAGTTGCCGCCCTAGATAGAAGTAAAATTTATTTAGTCCATTGTAAATCGGGCGGGAGAAGCAGCAAAGCTGTTGATTATATGAAATCTATCGGGTTTACTCAATGCTATAACATTGAAGAAGGCTATGAAAGCTTTAAAGAATCTCTAGATTCTAACTGATTCTAATATTTAAATTTTTAATAATATATTGTGCTATAAACTTCAAAATAATGAAATATATAACATTTACATTTTGTCTACTTTTTGGGACAGGACTTATAGGTCAAGGATTCTACATTGATGCTGGTGTAAAAGCCCAATATGGTGGGACTTCACTTATAAATTCAGCGATTCTTGATCGCACAGATTGGACTTATGATATTGCTACTGGTTATTCATTCGGAGGAAAATTAGGGTTCAATTTTGAGGATCATGGAATTACTGTAGATGCCATGTTTGGTAAATACAGTGCAAGTTTTGAATCGAATAATGGTGCTGATAATACCTTTACTGATTGGCAATTTACTGATATTTACCTTCTTTACAGATTGAGTAGATTTAGAGGTTATTTTGAAGTAGGGCCTAAAGTTTCTTTCATTAGAGATGTTGAAAACACTTATCCTGATGGGACGATAGAAAATACCACTGAATTTTACAATGACAATGCCTTCTCAGGAGTCCTTGGATTTGGAACTTATATCATCGGAAGTGACGGAAGTTTTTCTGGAATTTTTGGCCTTCGATTTGAATACGGACTATCAGATATGTTGGATGAATCCTTAGGAGCGGAAAATGGTTATCCTATAAATCAACCTGATCTATATACTGCAGGATATGAAACTACTCATAACTTTTTTGCAGGATTGGTTTTTGAATTGAATTGGGGAATCGGATATTATGGAAAAGCAAGTTGTGGTGCTCGAGGCAAATTTATATTCTTGTAAAAGAAAATTAATAAATATTTTATGGGAGGTTGATTTAATAAAATCAGCCTCTTTTTTTTGAACAACTTTTACCTCTTGCTGTTTGATACCTATGCACTTGAATAGATTAGAAAGACAGAAACTGATTCCGCTCGACATAAACGAATGCTGGAACTTCTTCAAGGACCCAGCCAATCTTGCTGAAATCACACCTGATGAAATGGGGTTTAAAATAACCTCTCCTCCGAATAAAGGAGAAATGTACGAAGGTCAGATTATTACTTATACAGTAAAGCCTGTTCTAGGTATCCCAATAAATTGGATGACAGAAATCACCAGTGTAAATGCACCCTATCGTTTTGTTGATACTCAGTTGGTAGGCCCTTATAAAGTATGGCACCATCAGCACCATTTTGTAGAAACTTCTCAAGGTACTATGATGACGGATATCGTGAATTATTCAATACCCTTTGGTCCCTTAGGTGGCATCGCAGATAAACTTTTTGTACAGGCCAAACTTAAAGCAATATTTGATTACAGAACTGAAAAAATAAATCAAATTTTCAATATTTCAGAATCAAATCTGATCACTAAATTGACTGGATAATTTCTTGAAAAGAATCAGTCTTTAGAGAAGCACCTCCGACCAAACCTCCGTCGACATCTGGTTGAGAAAATAGTTCTTTTGCATTTGCAGGTTTTACGCTACCTCCATACAGAATAGACATATTCTCAGACACTTCTTGCCCAAACTCATCTTCTACAAGTTTTCTTATGCTTGCATGCATTTCTTGAGCTTGATCTGAAGAGGCCGTTTTGCCAGTTCCTATCGCCCAGATTGGCTCGTAAGCTATGACTATTCTTCCCATCTGCTCCTCACTCAATTTCAAAATCGAATGGCTTAGTTGGTTCTTTACATAGGCTTCATGATTGGATGCTTCTCGCTCCTCAAGAGGCTCACCACAACAATAGATTACCCTTAAATCCTCCTCAAGTGCAATTTTTATCTTTTCAAGGATAAGTTCATCCGATTCATTGAAGTATTGGCGCCTTTCAGAGTGACCTAGGATCACAAAGCTTGCACCCGAGGCTTTCAGCATTTTAGCAGATATTTCGCCAGTATAGGCTCCAGAATCTTTTTGATGGCAATTCTGAGCAGCTATGGATACATAGTCTGCCACTTTGGATAGTTCGCTTATTGATATATAAGGAACTCCTAATATGACCACAACTTCTGTAGGTGGTCTATTTTTAGTAATTTCTTGAAGAAAATCGACTCCGAAATCGATATCGGTATTCATCTTCCAGTTTCCAGCAATTATTTTTTTTCTCATGCCCAAAATTTAAGATTAAAACTCGGTTTATCATCTTAAATTTTACAATATTTGAATGAAATCTCCCAAGAATTTTGAAAGAAGAACATTACATACACAGGGATCTGAGTTGGTTATCCTTTAACTACCGCCTTTTGCAGGAGGCCAAGGATAGAAATGTCCCTCTTTATGATCGAATGAAATTCCTTGCCATTTACTCTTCAAATTTGGATGAATTCTTCAGAGTCAGAGTGGCCAGTTTAAAAAATCTTATAAAGGTCGGTAAAAAGACAAAAAAGAGCTTGGACTATGCGCCAAAGGAGGTTCTTACCAACGTTTTAGATACTGTGAATGCACAGCAGGTAGAATTCTCTGAAATTTTTCAAAATGAAATAATTCCAGACCTTAAAAAAGAAGGGGTCACGATAGGACATCCGAAGAATCTCAGTGATGCACAACTAAAATTCATTGAAAATTACTTTTGTGATATTCTCCTACCTTTTATACAGCCAATGCTACTCAAAGGCAACAAGATAAAACCATTTCTTAATACAGGATCACTCTACTTAGTCGTAGAATTGGAGGATAAAGAATTGGAAGCAGGAGCATTACAGCATTGCATCGTTAAGATCCCTTCAGATTATACCAATAGGTTTGTCGTATTACCATCAGAAAAAAAGGGAGAAGAAATCATCATGCTTTTGGATGATATCATTAGACATTGTCAAAAAGATATTTTCCCAGGATATAATATCGTTGAAAGCTATAGTATAAAGTTGACACGTGATGCCGAATTATATATTGATGATGAATTTGAAGGCGACCTGATAGAGAAAATCCGAAAAAATCTCAATAAGCGAAAGGTAGGTCTAGCCTCAAGATTGGTTTACGATCGAGAAATGCCTATCCATTTACTTGAGTATCTGATGGGTGTTTTTGAAATTGATGAGGTGGATTTAACTCCAGAAGGAAGATACCACAACAATAGCGACTTCTTTAAATTTAACAAATTTCTAAAAGCAGATCTTCATGAACCAGAATTAACGCCATTGATAATCAATGATCTGGTCAATGGATCTATTTTCCAAAAAATAGATGAAAGGGATTATCTCATCCATGTACCGTATCATTCATATTTACCAGTCATTAATTTTTTTGAACAAGCAGCGGTAGATCCTACGGTAACCGATATTAAAATTATTCAGTACAGGGTCGCAAAAGAATCTCGAATAATGAACGCCCTTCGTAAGGGAGTAAAAAATGGAAAGAAGGTAACCGCATTTATTGAAATCAAAGCAAGATTTGACGAAGAAGCTAATATTGAATGGGGCGAAAAGCTACAGGAAGCTGGAGTAGATGTCTACTATAGTATGCCAGGACTTAAGGTTCATTCTAAAATGGCACTCATAAGAAGAGAAATTAAGGGAGAGGAGCAATACTTTGGATTTTTAAGCACAGGTAACTTCCATGAAGTAACTGCAAAGTTGTACTCAGACCTAGGAATTTTCACTGCCAATAAGGAGCTACTTGCAGAAGCTGTGCGGATCTTCAAATACCTAGAAACAAAAAAACGCCCAAAACAAGACTTCAAATTACTTGCCGTTGGGACCTTTGATCTTAAGCCAAAACTTAAGAAATTAGTAAAAAATGAGATTTCAAATGCCAAGGCAGGTAAAAAAGCTTCTATCATACTTAAAATGAATAGTCTCCAAGACCGCGAGATGATAGATCTTTTATATGACGCCGGAAGAGCGGGAGTTAAAATAACGCTCATCGTAAGAGGTATATGTTGCATTATTCCTGGTATTCCTAACTACAGTAATAATATTGAAGCTTTTGGGATAATAGATCGTTTTCTGGAACATGCTCGAGTTTTCATTTTCAGCAATGATGGAGATGAATTAATATACCTTGCCTCTGCAGATTGGATGGGACGAAATCTTCATCGTCGAGTAGAAACAATGATTCCAATCTTAGAGAAGAACATTAAAAACCAAATCAAGGATATCATTAATATCCAGATGCTTGACAATGTTAAATCAAGAAGAATACACTACAAGAAAAACAACAACTACCGAAAGGTTAAATCAGGTGAGACGATAAGATCCCAAATGGAAACTTATAATTATCTGATAAAGCAGGTTAATGAACAAAATGCATTATAGTATTTATGCGTTCTTACACTTATGAAACCATTCGTCCTTCAGATAATTATTTACTCAGCATTGAGCTTTTTGAGCTCCAATTTAATGGCGCAGGTTCCAGATGATCTAGAACTAAGTCAGGACTCTACCCTTCTAGATGATACTAAATATACCGCTAAGAAATCAGAAAAAAAGGAAGGTTTTCTTTCAATGTTTGAAGGCAATCCAGGCAAAGCTGCTTTGTATTCTGCAATCCTACCAGGTGCAGGGCAAGTATATAATAAGAAATGGCTAAAAGCTCCAATTGTATGGGGGCTTGAGGGAACTGCAATTGGTATCATTATATTTTATTCACAAACTCATAATCTTTATCACACTAAATATCAAGGAATGGCCAGAGGTGAAATTTCTTCATGGAATGGATTTGACAATGCCACCGCACTAAAAAGTGCTCGAGATACCTTGCGTAAACGAAGAGATTATTCCTATTTGGCCTTGGGAATTGTGCATGTACTTAACATCGCAGACGCCTTTGTAGATAGGCATCTCATTGAATTTGATGTAAGTGAAGACCTTAGCTTCCAGTTTGGACCGGCAGCACATGGGCTCGGGATTACAATGAGCCTGCACTAGAAATCGACATAAGTAACCCCCAGTCCACCTCCTTCATCTTCAGGATGCCAGATATTGGTTATGTCGTTATATTCTTTCAACTTCTTTAAAATAACCTTTCTCAAAACCCCAGAGCCTTTACCATGTACAATCTTCAAACGAGAAAGATTACTCATCAAAGCATTATCTACAAATTCTTGAACTGTGGCAATTGCATCAGAAGGCATATAGCCGCGAATATCTAATTTACTTTCAAGCTGCATTGGGTTTGCCTTGGTTTCAGTCTTGACAGATCTACTTCTTAACTCAATCGGTGTTTTGGCTGGAATTAGATCTCTTAGCGGCACATCTACTTGCATAAAACCCATTGAAATTTTTGCCTTCTTTTTAGCAATACTCAATATCTCTCCAGTTTCCCCTCCAGTACGCATTTTTACAAAATCACCAACTTTCAACGTGGATGAATCGAAGTCATCATTGTAATAAATTTCTTCCTTTAATTCCGTCACATTTTCTATAACCGCTTCTTTCTCAATTTTAATTTTATCCAGTTTTTTCTGAACCTCCTCAAGCTTTCTTTCTTTCTTTAATTCCTTGATCAATTGATCTAGTTCTGCTTTGGCAGAATTTAATTCATTGAGTTTTATTGCCTTCTTCTCCATCTTAAGTTTCTTCCGATTAAATTCTAAATCTCCGAAAGCCGATTGGTAAGAATTAATTAATTTTTGTAATTGCAATTTCTCCAACTCATTCTCTGCCAACCTTTTTTCATAAACCCGCTTTTCTTCCTGCAATTCATTTAGGAGTTCATCCAATTCTTTTGCTCCAATTCCTGCATTCTTCTGAGCATTTTTCAAAACTCTCTCAGGTAAGCCAACACCTCTAGCTATCTCATAAGCAAAAGAGCTCCCTGGTTTACCAACTGCCAATTTATAGGTAGGTTGCAGTTTCTCCTTATTAAACTCCATAGCACCATTGAGCAACTCTTTATTCTCGTAAGCAAACATTTTAATATTGGAATAATGGGTTGTTATTACACCGATACATTTCTTATTCCTTAACTCTAATAATATGGCTTCTGCGATTGCACCACCCAAGGCAGGATCTGTTCCACTCCCAAATTCATCAATTAAGAATAAGCTTTTGCTCCCTGCTTTACTTAAAAACATCTGCATGTTCTTCAATCTAGAACTGTAAGTACTGAGGTCATCCTCCATCGATTGTTGATCACCGATATCCACTAGAATGTGAGAAAACAGGCCAAATTTTGAGTCTGGAGATGTGGGAATCAACATACCACTCTGCAGCATCAAACACATTAAACCCACCGCCTTCATAGTCACAGATTTCCCTCCCGCATTAGGACCACTGATTACTAATATGCGCTCATCCTTATCCAATTTCAACGAAAATGGAATCACTTCCTTTTCTTGTGAGGCATGAAGCAGTAATAGATAAGGATGGAAAGCACGATGTAATTCTAAACCGATTTCCTTGAACAATTTGGGTTTGTTTCCTCCATATTTAATGGCCATTTGAGCCTTGGCATGGATGAGGTCGAGTCGGACAATTATTTTCTGCCACATCTCAAACTCTTCACAGAATGGGCGTAGTTTGTTGCAAAATTCTTTAATTATCTTTCTGATCTCATGACGTCGTTGAGCCTCCAATTCAAAAAGATTATTATTCAGATATAGAATTTCTTCAGGCTCTATATAAACGGTACGACCGGTTGAAGACTCATCGTGGATAATCCCTTTTATTTTTCGTTTGTGTTCCGCATTTACTGACAATACCCTACGACCGTTCCGTAAGGTCTCTTTACTGTCTTTTAGATAGCCCATATTTGCGAAAGCGGTCATCTGCTTTTCAAAAGAACGGTTCAGTTCCCGTTCCATAGATTTAATCTGCTTAGAAATAACTTTCAATTCAGGACTTGCGTCATCTTTAATGTCATTCTCTTCATTAAAGATTTTCTGATAAGCTTTTATCAGCGTAACATCAAAGTTGACTTGTAAAATTATTTCATGGATGGATGGATATTGTGCTCGTGCGGAGGGAACCTTAAAAGCTTTATCTAGATCATAGATCGCCCAGACATAATCATAAATTTGAATAATAGATTCTATTTCTAAAACAGAGTCAATTTTCTTTAACCAAAAAAGAGGTTCGTCAATGTTATAATAAGGCCTTAACGAAAGTGGCTGCCCCTGAGCTGACATTGTTTTAACTTCCTCTACTTCATCGAGCATTCTATTGACACGATCTATCTGATTGTAGATCCGCGGCTTCTCAAGGATATCTTTAGCTCGCTGGCCCTTGCAATATTTCTGTGTCTGAGCAATGATTTTATCAAACTCAAGTTTTTCAAATAAATCCTCCGGGTAAAGTAACATTGCTCAAAGATCGTTTTCTGGTATCAAACATAAAGAAGGAAAGACAAAAAAAAGGGATGCATTGATTAAATACATCCCTTTTTATCAAATGCTTGAGTTTATTTCATCCATTCTGCGATAGACTTTTCATTCATTTTGATGTAATCTGTATTTCCAGCCTCTTTTGCCAGGCTCATCGATTTTTTAGCAACATCAATTGCTTCTTTGGTCTTACCCATATCAGCTAAAAGCAGTGATTTTTGGCGTAAAGTCCAAAATTTCTCACCGTTCATTTCCAAAGACTTATTCATCCAATCTAAAGCCGTAGTCAAGTCCTTACCTGATTCTCTGTAGTATCTAGCAGCATTATAGTAATCTCCTGCTGAAGGTCCTGCCATTACTTTATCAATAGACTTTTGAACCATATCATCTGCAGGTACTGTGATCGGCATAGAAACATGAGTTTTTTCCCACATTAAATCAAGAGTTGCACTATTATTAGTAATGTTGCTGAAAGTCATCAACATAGTTTCCATAGATGTAGGCATTTTCTTGCTTTTAACCTTAAAAGTTGCAGCTACTTGAGAATCGTCCCATTCGCTCATAGCCGATCCCACACCTCTCATATCTGTCGTAAGCATTACAGTCCACATAGATTCTGTCGGCATTGTGTATACAGAGTACTTCCCAGCCTCTACATCTTGCCCACCAATTGTTATAGGAGTTGTAAATTCAATCTTAGTGGAACTATTTGCTCCGGTTCTCCATTTTGAACCATATGGGACTAGGTCTCCGAATACTTTTCTTCCTTTAACACCTGGTCTAGAATATTCTAATGTAAAATCAGTTAAACCAACACTCTGAGTAACTTTACTGGAAGGACTTGCTGATGGAGTTTTTACTTGCGCAGTCATTGCGAATGCACCAAAGCAAAATATTAGTCCAAGAAGGTAATTTTTCATAACGTATTTTAAATTTAATATATGTTAAAAACTTTTAATTTGAGTCCAAATTTAAGGTTTTAATTTTACTTTTAAGCAATCGATGAAGCAAGTAACCCTAATATTGTCACTTATTCTGTTGTGTTTTTCGGCCCAAGGCCAGACTGCAAAGGATAAAATATTGACTAAACTCAAGAAACAGAAGAAGGCTCCTATTGCTGAGGCTGAGGACTTTGACGCTATGGTTCAGGACATTATAGATATTCTTACCAATTCTGAATCCAATACCTACCCCTTCAATGTAATAAATAAAGAGATTGAATTCACGGAAGAAAATAAGTGTGAATGCGCGATGCTAATAGGAGAAAATGCGGTAAAAAGATCAGACTTTGAAAGTCGTGATATCCTGTATTCTTTTAATCTTGCAGAATTTTATGACATTGAAACCACTAAAAGAAAAAATGGAAATCTTATCCGTTTAGAATTTGACTACGAGGAAAGTGTAGAAGTCAATGTTATTCAGGATGGAGAAGTCACAAGGGTTCTCAAAACCAATGAGATTGATATTGCAGGTTCGGATCTTTATGCCGAGCAAATTAACACCCTTTTTGAAGAGGTGGCACATTATTGTCGCTCAACTCAATGACCAGCCAGCCCGAATTAATTTCAATACATTCAACAGAAGGCATGGAGGTCAAGTTATGGACCCTTGGTGCCAGAATTCAATCCTTCTCTGTTCCATATTTAGATTCAAGACTAGAAATCGCTGAAACTTCAGAGGATTTTAATCAATACACAGATTATAATATTTATTCAGGAGCTATTATTGGCGCTTACGCAAATAGGATTGCCAACGCTCAGTTTAAACTTAAAGGAGCAGTTTATAACTTAGATAAAAATCAGGAAGAAAATACCCTACACGGTGGTAAATCAGGACTGCATTCACGCGTATGGAAATTGATAGAACACAACCAGCATTCAGCCATATTACAAACCGAGATTAAGGATCTTGAAGACGGTTTCCCTGGGAATAGAACCTTCCACATTAAATATGAGTTTTCCGATGACGAATTGCAATTAACTTTTAAGGCAACAACAGATAAGACGACGCATATAAATATGACAAACCATGCATACTTTAATTTAGATACTCAAAAACACTTGGGCAACCATTTATTTATGATTAGCTCTAAAGGAGCACTTGAATTAAATAGTAATAAAATACCCACTGGAAATATTATTCCTCCGGTTGGTGATTTTAATTTTTTCCAATTCAAGTCACTCGATCAAAATAAGTTTGACCATAACTTTATTTTATCTAATCCTAATCTAAACCACATTTCTGCAGCGGTATATTGCACAACCACCGACCTGACATTGGAAGTTTCAACCGATCAACCTGGCTTACAATTTTACACAGGACATGGACATTATTTTGCAATGGAGACACAACATTTTCCTGACACTCCCAATCAGCCAAAATTTCCTTCAACAATTATAAACGCAGGAGAAACATATTTACAAAGGTGTGGCTATAGAATTGTCAGTTAAAGGAAAAAGGCGGCCAAATAAATTTGACCACCTTAATTTTCAAAATTCCGACATCTTAATATTTCTTAATTGGTATTGAACAGCTCTTCCGGTAGATCACTATTCAATTTTACTTCCTTTATTACCATGTTTAAAGCGAATGGTGCTGCTCCCTCTACAGTTAATTTATGCGGCCATATCAATCCTCCAATGTCCTGGTAATCAGAGAAAGTAGCCATGGTCGTTTTTCCAGTCTCCTTGTCTACAGAAACTGTTCTTATCAAGAGACCAGTTTTAACATCATAAAACTCTGTATTCTTCTTGCCAGTAGGTGATACAATTGCCACTTTATAAACCTGTTCACCATCAATCTGTTCTATCCCCTTCAACTCCATTTCATAACCTTCCTCAACATAATAAAATTGTTCGAGAATCTTAGTCTGAGCTTTCAATTGATCATACTCAGGGCCTTCAGTAAATGTCTGAGAACCTTGCATACCAGACATCTTCACAGTTTTACCATCATAGCGACTGTCTTGCATTACGTTTCCACCCATTGACATTACACTAGAAATTTTTTCCCCGTTGATTATTGACATTTTCATGGAAGCATCTTGTCCCATTATATTCATTTCATAAGTAGACTGGATTGATTTCAATTCCTCAGGTTTCATGCCTGGAAGCACATTTTTAAGGTATTTGGAAAGCACATCGTCTGCTGTAACATCTGTAGGTACAGCATTTGAGATTTCTAATTTTTTACCAAATGCATCGTAATAATCAATCTCACCATCTGCATCAAATGGAAGTAATGATTCGGCAACTTCATCTTTATTACCAACAACGATTATATTGGCCTTATGAGGTTTTATGTATTTTTTAGCTGCAGCAGAAACGTCAGCTACTGTAACTGCCTCTAGCTTCTCAAGGTATGTTTCATAATAATTACTTGGAAGATCGTACTTAACTATGTTCAATGCTAAGCGAGCCAAAGTCTGTGGTCTTTCTAAGGATCTTGCAAATGATCCCGCTTGAGAATTCTTGGCCAACTGCAAGTCTTCCTCGTCAACCGGCTCAGAAACTAAGAGATCCATTTCGTAAATAAATTCAGTTACGGAACTATCCGTAACCTCATTTCTCACACTCGCAAAAGCAACAAATTGACCAATCAGTGGATCAGAACTTAATCTAGATCGTGCCCCATAAGTAAAGGCTTTATCTTCTCTTAGATTCTGCATAAGCCTACCAGAAAAAATTCCTCCACCTAAAATTGAGTTCATCAAATTCGCAGCAAATACGTCTTCATCTGCTGGATGCAAAGGCACAGGATATGTGATATTTATAACGGATTGAACGGCTCCTTCTTTATTTACGAAAGATACTTTAGACTCTATGGGTCCAGTGGGAGTTTCGTAATTTATATCTTTAACATCACCCTTCTTCCAATCACCAAAATATTGCTTTGCATCTTTCATAGCATCTTCCTTGCTGATGTCCCCGACGATTGTGAGATAAGCATTGTTGGGCTTAAAGTAGGTCTCGTAATACTTCTTGCAACTATTAAGTTGAATTTTATCAAGAGCTTCTTCACTTTCTACTTCACCATATGGATGATTCATTCCATAATTAAGCACGCTTGCAACATTTGAAGCCATGCTGTTAGGGTCTGTTTTTACGGTCTGTAATCCAGATCGTGACTGGTTGATAACCTTATCAAATTCCTCATTGCTAAAAGACGGATTGAATAAAACATCTTGAGCTAGTGCTAATAATTTGTCCTTATGTTTGGTTAATGAACTTACAAACATTCCTGAACTTGAGGTTGAAAGTTGACCACCAATAAAATCTACTGCTTCATCTATATCTGATTTGCTTTTAGTTTTAGTGCCTCTACTTAATAGCTGTCCCATCACACTGACATATCCTATTTCTTCTCCTTCCAAAACAGGATTATTTTTCAAACTTAAACTGTAAGCAACGCGCGGTAATTTATTGTTTTCTACAACAATAACTTCTAGTCCATTATCCAATGTAAAAGTAGAATAGTTTCCAAGTTGAATTTTTCTTGCTGGACCTGCCTCGGGAGCTTTTGCTCTCCAAGCCAGTGCAGGATCAACTTCCTTTACCATTTTTTCTGCTGCATCTGCCACTTGCTCTGCACCATCTTGTACAGTGGTAACAGCTTCGGTTGTTTTTGGTGTGCATTGAGTCAAGCTAAATGCCATCAAAAAAGCGAATATGATTATGTTATATATTTTCATCTTCTTGATTTCTTTTTTAATTAAGGTTTTTGCTCTTGGGGTTTAGGAACATAGAACAAACTAACTCTGTTATCCGGCGTAAAGTAGGTATTTGCTACCCGTTGAATATCTTCTCTGGTGACTGCTAGATATTTATCTATCTCAGAATTAATCAAATCTGCATCTCCAAAATACATGTGATAATTTGCCAAGCTTTCTGCAATACCAGCTACCCCGCTATTGCTTGAAATAAAATTGGATTCAATTTGATTCCTTAACTTTTGAAAGTCGTTTTCACTGATAAGTTCTGTCTGAACTTTTTTAACGACTTCATCCATGCTTTTCTCTACATCCATTGGATCAATGCCTTGGTTACAGATACCAAAGGCTAAAGAAACGCCTGGGTCTTCTAGATTTAATAGGAAATTCCCTACAAAAAGTGCTTTTTGCTCTTCATCTACTAGTTTCTTTTTTAACCACGAGCTTTCACCTTGAGATAATAAAGTACTGAGCATTTCCATGGCATAGGCATCTGGTGTTCCTTGCGCAGGTGATCTATAAGCATGGATAACTGCAGGAAGTTGAATATTGTCAAAAACGGTATCTCTGACTTCTCCTCCGAGCGGTGGTTCAACAACGTCAGGTCTGTAAATTTCTTTTGTACCTTTTGGAATTTTCCCGAAATACTTCTGAATCCAATCCTTGGCCTGCGCCATATCAATGTCCCCAGCAATTGAAAGTACAGCGTTGTTAGGCACATAAAAATCCCTGTAAAAGTTTTGGTAGTCTGATTCCACGGCAGCATCTAAATGATCCATAGAACCAATAATTGGCCATTTATATGGATGTTCTGTAAAGGCACGCTTCATGGTTTCTTGAAGAATTGAACCATATGGTTGATTATCTATTCTTTGGCGTCTTTCTTCTTTCACCACTTCTCTCTGGGTTTCAATACCTACATCTTCAACTTTTGCGTGAAGAAGTCTTTCTGATTCCAGCCACAGACCAAGTTCTAGTTGGTTTGAAGGCAGAATTTCATAATAGAAGGTTCTATCATAGCTGGTGTTGGCATTCAGTGTACCACCAGCTTTTTCAACATAACTATCATACTCTCCTCTTTTGATGTTTTCAGAACCTTCAAAGAGCAGGTGTTCAAAGAAATGAGCAAACCCAGTCTTATCTGGCTGTTCATTTTTTGATCCAACGTGATACATTATGGAAACGGCAACGATCGGAGTCGAATGATCTTCATGCAATATGACATGTAATCCATTGTCAAGATCATATTCCGTAAATTCTATTTTACTCATTTGCGCAGAAGCGCTATAAGTGAGGCATAGAAGTACCAAAGAACATAAAAGTCTCATATATACTTGGTTTTAGCCCGAAAATATAAGTTTCTAGATTCTATGCAGTGTTTATTCTATAATTTGTTCTTAATTATCTACGAAAAGCTGCTTCTATCAAAAAATTGATGATTTACATACTTAAAGGACTTTATCAGCACAAGAACTACTTGCGAAGGCATCTGGTTTGGCTCTGAAACCAAAACCCATGGATAAAATATAGCCCATGGCCTCCTTCAATGCTAGGTGTGATTTGAAATGTGGATCTGTATTGATATCGGCATGAACCTCCAATTCTACCTCATAGGCATCAAACATATCACACAAATGGTAGGCGATTTCTACGCTTTTTGAAACCTCAAGAATCATTCGTTCTTTAATCGAATGCATGTTGGGCTTGGAGAAATTAGAAATGAGCATGAATCCGCCTTTTTTTTCTCTAATAAAAACAATAACAGTAGCAAATTCCGTATGCGAACCCCTTCTCTGAGAATCTGTTCCGATGCAAACCTTTATCTTATTTCCTATAGATTGCTCATGAATCAATATCTCTTCTACCTTTTGCTTGATGGGGATCTCAATTTTATCACCATTTAAGCGCCTCCAACTAAATTTACTTACATCAAACATTTTAGTGATTTATCATAAGATACACAGTATATTTTATTTCATTTAGACTAAAAGGAACAATTCACACGTATATTAACTTTATAAAAGGAGGTTTGAAAAATTTGTCGCTCTTCAGACTAAATAATGATAGCTACTTCTTTACCTTTGCTAATTAAATCAAAGTCAAACACATACACATATGTCAGATAAAAAATATTTTGATCCGGCTGATCTTGCTAAATTTGGAACTATTACCGAGTTGCAAAAACAAATGGGTGGTAAGTTCTTTGAATGGTATGGTTCTGTCTTTGAAGGAGACAGTGCTCTTACGGAAAGAGAAAAATCACTTATTGCACTAGCCGTAGCTCATGCAGTACAGTGTCCTTATTGTATTGATGCATATACTTCTACTTGTTTGGAGAAAGGAGCAGATGAAGAGCAAATGATGGAAGCCGTTCATGTTGCAGCAGCAATAAAAGGTGGTTCTACCCTAGTGTACGGAGTCCAGATGAAAAATCAGGCAGAAAAATTATCAATGTAACAAATGGGAGTTAAACAAAAATCTAAATCCTTACAGTCCAAAGGTAGCCTACTTTCAGATACATCTTTCCAATTAAAAGTCTTATCTGGACAAGAAGCCATGACCGCTCATCTGACACCATTTCAAAAAATGTTGGATGTCAATGACAAAGGGATTATAAAATCTTCTAAACTTGAGATTTTTCAAATCAATATTGGAAAATTATGTAACCAAACTTGTTCTCACTGCCACGTAGATGCAGGTCCTGATCGGAAAGAAGAAAACATGTCTAGGGAGACTTTGGAGCAATGTTTAGAGGTGATAAAGCAGGTACCTAGCATCCATACCGTTGATATTACTGGTGGTGCACCAGAAATGAACCCTCATTTTAGATGGTTTGTTGAAGAAGTGAGTAATCTCGGTAAAAAGGTCATCGATCGATGTAACTTGACCATCATCATGGCCAATAAAAAGTATCACGATCTTCCAGAATTTTTCAAAAAACATAAAGTCCAAGTAGTTTCTTCTTTACCCTATTTCTCTGAAAAGAGAACAGACAGTCAAAGAGGAGATGGTGTTTTTAATGATTCTATTGCAGCACTGCAAAAATTGAATGCTGTAGGATACGGCATCGAAGGAACCGGTTTAATTTTGGACCTAGTTTATAATCCTTCCGGGGCCTTTTTACCCTCATCTCAAGAACAACTGCAAGCTGAATTCAAGAGACAATTAAAAAGGAAGTTTGATATAGATTTTAACATGCTTTATGCCATTACAAACCTTCCGATCAGTCGATTTTTAGAATACTTGTTAGAAACAAATAATTACCTTGACTACATGGAAAAATTGATCAATGCGTTTAATCCAAGTACAGTCGATGGTTTAATGTGTAAGAACACATTATCTATCAGTTGGGATGGATATATGTATGATTGTGATTTCAATCAAATGCTAGATCTAAAAGTTGACGCAAAGAGTAAACACATCAAAGATTTCAACCTAGAAGAATTGAAGGATCGTACAATTCTAGTAAACCAACACTGTTATGGTTGCACTGCAGGGGCTGGATCAAGTTGCTCTGGTGAAATAAGTTAGGCCTGCTATATTCATATTGTCATATTATTTTTTAATCTTTCGTTCTAACTGATAGAATGTGAGCCTTATGAGAATTACACTAATCGCTATATTCAGCATCCTAGTAGGCGCAGGATGTACCCAAAACAAGCCAAGCCTATTGGAGACAAACCACAAGCACACCAACGAGCTCATCCATGAGACAAGTCCATACTTGTTACAACACGCCCACAATCCTGTAAATTGGCGTGCATGGAATAGTGAAACACTCGAACTAGCAAAGAAAGAAAACAAGTTATTGATCATAAGCGTAGGTTACGCTGCTTGTCATTGGTGTCATGTCATGGAGCATGAATCATTTGAAGATGAGGAGGTGGCAGAATTAATGAATACACATTTTATCCCAGTTAAAATAGACAGAGAGGAACGTCCAGACATAGACGACATTTATATGACTGCTTGCAATCTCATTACAGGCAGAGGCGGATGGCCTTTAAATGCGATCGCCCTACCTGATACTCGTCCAGTATTCGCAGGAACCTATTATCCAAAAAATGAGTGGATGAAGATTTTAAATCAGATGGTTTCTATTCAAGAAGAAAATTACTCAAAACTTGAGGAGGCAGCTGATAATATTACAAAAGGAATTGCATCTTCTGATGTGATAGAGATGAAAGGAGATGTTGCCTATGATCGAGGAATCCTAGATGAGGTCGTGGGAGGTCTTATTTCTGGAGTAGACTTTGTTCACGGAGGAAATGATCGAGCCCCTCGGTTCCCATTGCCAAACAATTTCGAGCTGATTTTAAAGTATTTTAAGCTTGCGAATGATAAAAAAGCTGGTGAAGCAGTTCTACAGACCCTAGACGGAATGGCCAATGGCGGGATATATGATCAAATCGGTGGCGGCTTTGCTAGATACTCGGTAGATGGAGTTTGGAAGGTTCCGCACTTTGAAAAAATGCTCTACGATAATGGCCAGTTGATAGGCCTTTATGCCGATGCCTACAAAGAATTCAAAGATCCTTACTACATGCAAATTGCAAAGCAAAGCATCGCATTTGTCGAAAGAGAATTGAGTGATGAAACAGGTGGTTTCTACTCTTCATTAGATGCAGATTCTGAAGGCGAAGAAGGTAAATTTTACGTCTGGCAAGCAACAGAAATTGACTCCTTATTGGGTGAAGATGCTGAAGTTTATAAACAATACTTTTCAGTTACCAAAGGAGGAAATTGGGAACATACCAACATCCTGCACATCACTAAGGAAGCGTCTAAAATTGCTGATAAATTCAATATTGAATTATCTGAATTGAACAAGATCATATCTTCTGGTAATGAAATATTATTTGCCGAAAGGTCGAAAAGAATCCGACCGGGATTAGATGATAAAATTCTTTGTTCATGGAACGCACTGATGGTAGATGGCCTTTTAAGAAGCTATGAGGCTTTTGGAGATAAGGCATATTATAACAGTGCTAAAAGGTGCCTAGATTTTATTTTAAATTCGCTAAAGAAAGAAGATGGTAGCCTATATCGCAATTACAAAAATGGGAAGGCAAGCATCAGTGCATTTTTAGATGACTATTCCTTGCTTATCAATGCTTTAGTGAAGATTTATCAATGTGATTTCGATCAGAAATGGTTAATTGAAGCAGAAGAATTAACTCAGTATGTTCTTGAGAATTTTGACAACCCGCAGCAAGCCCTGCTTTTTTACACCTCGGCACAAGACGCCCCACTTATTGTAAGAAAATCAGAATACTCCGACAATGTAATTCCAGCCTCCAATTCTATCATGGCAAACAACCTGTTCAATCTAGGTTCTTTGTTATATAAGCCTGAATGGATCGAAAAGTCCAAGGAAATGGTAGGATTGATGCATAATCAGCTCATCCAAGATCGAGCGGCATCCTTTTACAGCAATTGGATTCAATTGTACCTCAATTTGACCGAAACTCCTTATGAAATAGCGATTGTAGGGGCAAATGCAGAGGAACTTAGGGCTGACCTAGCCACCCATTACCTCGGAAATTCCCTGATTTTGGGGTCCGATAACGACAGTAATCTTCCGCTTCTTCAGGATAAGTTTCAAGAAGGTGAAACATTCATTTATGTCTGTCAAAACAAAACATGCAAATTCCCAGTTACTAGTGTTGAGAAGGCACTTGAATTGATGCGATAAGAAGAGCATTTAATAGTATATTTGCCTCCCTGTTCATATAAGCTCATCTAAAGTATTTTAAATGAAGAAATCATACGTCCTTGCAATGCTCATGTTGGTAACTGCCATTGTTATATTTTTGACGGCAAGCAGCGATATTTCAACCTATGGAACTTTCGAACAAGCCATGATTACGGACCAAGTTCTGAAAATAAACGGTGAGTTAGATCACGAGTATGAGGTTAATTATGATCCAGCTGAAAATGCCAATTTATTCTCCTTTCACATGAAGGATACCGAGGGTAAGACAAGCAAGGTTATTATGACTTCTGCTATGCCTCAAGATTTTCATAGATCAGAGCAAGTGGTTGTCACTGGTTCTTTCAAGGATGATACCTTTATTGCAACTGAAATTTTAACTAAATGTCCTTCTAAGTATAAAGACGAAGAACTTTATCTAAGAGCTGATTCTTGAGTTTAGCAGGTATTTATATTGGTGAACATCTTTGGCCAGGTCAACTTGGCCATGCCCTGATTCTCGTTTCCTTTCTATCAGCGATTTTTGCGACCATAAGTTTCAGCGTTTCCGCAAATAAGGACAGCGATTCGTGGAAGACCTTAGGGAGAGCTGGGTATTCGGCACATGCGATCTCCACCATTGGACTTATAGCTTTGATCTTCTACATGATGATCGCCAAAATGTACGAGTATCGTTATGTCTTTGAACACGTCTCTGATGATCTACCCATGCAATATATCCTCTCTGCCTTTTGGGAAGGACAAGAAGGAAGCTTCATGCTTTGGATGTTTTGGCATATTATTTTGGGTGGAGTTATAATCAAGAAAAAATACAAGCTGGAGGCACCAACAATGGCTACTCTTATGGCCGTTGAGGTTTTCATATCGAGCATGCTTCTGGGTCTTATTATCGGGGGTGAAGATGGCCTTAAATTGGGCTCCAATCCAATGCTACTTTTACGAGAAACAATGAATGCTCCTTTGTTTGCCAATCCAGAATATGTAAGCATGATTAAGGGTAGTGGTTTAAATCCACTGCTCCAGAATTATTGGAATGTTATACATCCACCCGTACTCTTCTTAGGCTTTGCATCTGTGACTATCCCCTTCTCTTTTGCCGTGGCAGGACTTTGGAAGAAAGCTCATAAGGAATGGCTAGAACCGGCTTTACGGTGGGGTTTATTCGCAGCCTCGATTTTTGGGACAGGCATCTTAATGGGAGGAATGTGGGCATATGTGGCCCTTTCTTTTGGAGGTTATTGGGCATGGGATCCGGTGGAAAATATGTCTTTGGTTCCATGGCTAGTTTTGGTGGGCGGAATCCATACCAATCTAATTTCAAAAGCTACTGGATATGCAATAAAGTCCACCTATCTGATGTACTTACTGTCCTTTGTTCTGGTCTTGTATTCGACCTTTATGACAAGGAGTGGAATACTTGGAGAAACTTCAGCACACGCCTTTACTGAAATGGGATTGGAATGGCAATTGGTCGGTTTTGTTGGTTTCTTCTTTTTAGCTGGTTTTGGTCTATTTACATTTCGCTCAAGGCAAATACCTTCTCCCAAAAAAGAAGAAAGCATCTATTCAAGAGAATTTTGGATGTACATCGGGAGTATTGTGCTTTTGTTCTCAGGTTTAATTATCGCCGGATCAACCTCATTACCGGTATTTAATAAAATTGCTACTTATTTTAATCCAGAACATGTAGGAATGGTCATTGAAGATCCGATTCCTCACTATAATAAATACCAGATTTGGGTTGCCTGCTTTATTACCTTATTGAGTAGCATATCCCTATGGCTTAAGTTTAAAGGCTTTGGCTGGGAAAAAGCCAAGAAGAAATTTTTAATATATAATCTTGGTATGCTAGCCCTGGCTGGTGTCCTTACCTACTTGATTAGTTTTTGGATTAGTTTTTACGAAGGACGATATTGGATACTAAATACTTTCTGTGTTTATGCCATCCTTACCAATCTTTATTTACTCTTCCCCAACAATTGGAAAAGCATCAAGTCTTTGGCTGCAGCTACCTCACATCTCGGTTTTGCAATAATGGTGATCGGTACGCTTGCCAGCGGATTAAATGAAAGAGTAATTACAACCAATCCCTTTGCCTTATCAGGCTTAGTAGATGACGAAGATTTGGCTAAGGTTATAACCTTAATAAAAGGGGAACCATTCTTTTCTAAAGATTATTGGATAACTTATGAAAGCGATACGATCATTGATCGCACAAGACACTTTCATATAGACTTTAAGAAGGTAGACACCACCGGTAAAGTTCTCGAGCAGTTTGTTGTAAAACCAAACGTTCTTTTCTCCAATGACATGACTAAAGTTGCAGCTCCAAATCCAGCAACTAAAAGATATTTTTCTAAAGATATTTTCACCAATGTTCCATCTCTTCCTGCAGCGCAAAGAGATATTAAACTAGCACAAGAAGAAGAGGACTCCTTAAAGTATCAATTATATGAGGTTGAAATTGGAGACACCATTTATCTCACGAAGGGATACGTGGTTGTTGAAAGTATAAATGTAGACCCTCAAAGCAAAGCTTACGGAAAGGAGAACAATGAATTGGGAATGGAATTGGTCTTGACAGGAACGCCAATGAAAGGGGACACAATCTATGAGATGAGGCCGGCATTGGGGCTTGAGAAAAATCTAATTTACACCTACCCTGATCGCAACAATCAGATGAAGATTAAGGCTAAATTAAAAGATGAGTACTTTGAAGAATTCTACTCTGCTGACGAAAATCTTGATTACAATGTCTTTCAAATTAAAAATGGCGAAAGCTTCAAATTTGAAGATTGGGACATTCAGATGACTGGGTTAAATATGAACCCAATCCATCCAAACTATGAGCGGGAAGAAAAGGACATTGCGGTTGCTGCCAAACTAGAATTGACCAATAAGGTATCCAAGCTTGATTATAAGGCCGAGCCAATATATTTAATCAGAGACGCCAAACCATTAGTAATAAAAGAGTACTTCAAAGAGCCAGGATTACATGTTCAACTAGCAAGTATAAACCCTAAAAGCGAGGAATTCACAGTACGTATTGCGCTAGACAGAAGAGACAAGACCAACATTCCGTTACTACTGGCAGAAGATGTTCCTAGATCGGATTGGATTCTTTTAGAAGCTCTTGAATTTCCTGGAATCAATTTATTTTGGTTTGGAAGTATATTTATGATGATAGGTTTTGCACTTTCTCTATCGGCACGATTTAAATCTAAGTTGTGAAAATCTCGGTGATCGGAGCAGGCAATGTTGCCACTCACCTCATTCCAAAGTTGGACAAGCATGGACATCAAATTGTTCAAGTATTCAATCGTAAAATTACAAAGGCTAGAAAACTAGCAAGACAAGTTGGAGCTACCGCGCACAAGGAATATTCTGAATTGAATAAAAAGATTGATCTCCTATTGATCATTGTGAGTGATGATGCAATTTCAACCGTTGCTGAAAATTTAAAAAAACATTTAAAAAGAAGTTCAATAGTAGTTGCTCATACCTCTGGAAGTACCTCATCCAAAGTTCTTAAAGATTTTAAAAACTTCGGCGTCTTTTATCCGCTTCAATCTTTCAGAATGGTAGAGGAAAAAGATTGGGATAACATCCCAGTTTTAGTAAATGCCAATACCATTGCAAACAAGAAAAAAATTGAGAAACTTGCACAAAGTCTCTCCCTTAAAAGTTTCCGTAAATCAGATAGTCAAAGAAAATCCATTCATCTTTCTGCGGTAATACTGAATAACTTCATCAATCATTTATTTTGCCTCAATAGTGAATGGTTGGAAAATAGCAAAAGTGATTTCTCTTTGCTCATTCCGTTAATTCAAAAAACAATTGAGAATGCACAAAAAGAAGATCCGTGCAACATACAGACCGGCCCAGCTAAACGAAACGATCAAACAACCATCAAGAAACATTTAAGTAGCCTTAAAGAATTTCCTGAACTCTACAGCATTTATAGTATATTTTCAGCAAACATTACAAAGAAATACTTATGAGAATCGTTGGCGAAATCCCCCACCCGCACATGAAGATTTCCATCTTCAAAATGAATGATAAACTTAGTGTTAAATTTGAATCAGGACTTGTTGAACACATTATGAAATTCAGAGATGGCAGTCCGCTACACAACATCGAATCTCTAAAATCAATTTTAGACGCAAAGGCACTTCATCAGATTTTTCAGAATTTACAAAAGGATGTTGAATTTAGATCTCAATTGGAAGGTCATGCGATAGAGCTTATTGATGATAAATTTGACGAAATCATTTAATGCAATTAGTTGGTTACATATTCTTTCTCTTACTGATCGGGATTTTTGCGATTCTCCCATTTTCATTAATGTATCTGTTTTCTAATTTTGTAGCGTTCACCTTACATCGTGTTGTTGGTTACCGCAAAAGTGTGATCCTCAAAAATTTAACTTGGGCATTCCCAGATTTATCCGAAAATGAAAAGCAGAAATTATTACCAAAGATATACCGCAATTTTTCGGATATCGTCCTGGAATCGTTGAAAGGTTCAACCTACCCTTACAAGGCCATGAACAAGCGGCACAAATTTATTGCCTCAGATAAATTTAAAGCACTTGCAGAGACTGGTGAAGGTAATGTCGTATTTGCGGCACATTATGCCAATTGGGAATGGGCGACCATTACCCTCAATCAGCAAGTCCCTTTTCAGGTCATTGGCCTTATAAAACCATTACGCAACAAGTACATACATAAGTTTATCGAACGATTACGATCAAAAACAAAAACTGGACTTGTAAGTATTTATGGAACTAAAGAAGCACTGTATAGAGATTATGACCAACCTACTTCAATCGTGTACTTGTCAGATCAAAATCCCTCTAATAAAGAAAAAGCCCATCGAATAATATTCTTTGGAAAGGAGGCCCTTGCTTTACAAGGAGCATCCATATTTGCCTCCGAGCACCCAAATAGGCCAGTATGGTATTTTTCTATTCATCGTAAGAGGCGTGGGTTTTATGAAGTTCACCCTATTCTACTCGCTGATAATACAAAGAGTCTGAATAAACCTGAAGAACTCACCCAGACATATTTCAATGCGCTAGAGGAACAGATTAGAGCCAAACCAGAGAACTGGATCTGGTCGCATAAAAGATGGAAAGGTCAGATACAATATTAGATTAAAATTTTTCCTCATATTTGAGCCATAAATATTCCCTATGTTATCAGCGATAAGTCCGATCGATGGTCGGTATGCAAAAAAAACTCATAAACTCTCCACCTTCTATTCAGAAGAAGCCCTTATCCGCTATAGGATATTTGTCGAGGTAAAATACTTTATCGCCTTGGCAAATTCTGACATTAGTCAAATTGAGCCCTTAGCTTTTGATAAGATTGAAGCATTAGAAAAGTGGGTAAAAAATCTGAGCCTCGAAGATTGTCAAAAAGTAAAAGATCATGAAGCGGTAACAAATCATGATGTAAAAGCAGTTGAATATTTTATTAAAGATCACTTAGAACAATTTGGGCTAGAAAAATACTCTGAATGGATTCATTTTGGCCTAACGTCACAGGACATAAATAATACGGCCTTTCCGTTAATGATTAAAGATTCATTAAGTGAAGTGATCGAGCCCGCCTTGCATGAGGTGATAAACAAATTATCAGATTTGGAAGAAGAATACGAAGGAATTCCTATGCTGGCAAGAACGCATGGTCAAGCCGCGAGCCCAACCACTTTGGGAAAAGAATTCCGAGTATTTTCTGAACGTTTAATACATCAACTTGTACGACTGAATCGCTTAGACCTGCACGCCAAATTTGGAGGTGCTACCGGTAATTTCAATGCGCATAAAGTTGCTCTACCAGAAATCAATTGGCCTCATTTTGCCGATAATTTTATATTTGATCTGGGTCTGCAGAGATTTAAAACGACCACTCAAATTGCACATTACGATGTGTTGGCAGAACTGTTTGACACCATCAAAAGAATCAATGTAATCTTGATAGATTTATGCAGAGATCTATGGACTTATATTTCTATGGATTATTTCAAACAAAAAGTTGTAAAAGGGGAAGTAGGCTCAAGTGCGATGCCGCATAAGGTAAACCCAATTGACTTTGAAAATGCGGAAGGGAATTTAGGAATGGCAAATTCAATCTTTACTTTTCTATCAGAAAAACTACCAATCTCAAGACTTCAAAGAGATTTAACAGATAGCACGGTTTTACGAAATGTGGGCGTGCCGATGGGCCACAGTTTAATAGCGTATACCTCTGCCTTAAAAGGCTTGAATAAATTGAAATTAAATCAAGATAAGCTTAACGAAGACTTGGACAACAATATGGCCGTATTGGCCGAGGCGATACAGAACATACTAAGGAGAGAAGGTTATCCCAAACCTTATGAAGCTTTGAAGGAACTTACTAGGGGGAATTCACGTATTAATAGAGAATCGATTGATCAATTCATTGGTGGATTAGAGGTAGAGGAAAAGATTAAGGAAGAACTCAGAGCTATTACACCTCATAATTACACTGGATATAAATAGCAAACATGGCTTTAAAAAATTTGCAGCGTCTGTCCAAAATTGTCGGAAAAGCAGGAAAGTCTGTCCATAAATCCGTTAAGGCTTCCTTGGGTTTTATGGATGATATTCTTAAAAAAGAATACATTGTCAATTCCATAGACGAAATAAAAGAAGCAACTGGTAAGGTAGTTGAGAAATCTGGAGAAATCTATGAAAATACAAGACACACCATTGAGGAGATGCGCGGTAATATTGAAAAGGAATTCGAGGAAGAATAGTATACAAATAATGGATAAAATGAATCACATGCTGTCTAGGACTATTTTGATCTGTCTGTGTGCATTAATTACTCAAACAATTTTTGGCCAAATGAAAAATTTCATTGATCAACCCTATTTAGAAACCATGGCAACTGTTGACACCATGGTAACTCCTGATCATATTTATCTTTCAATCACAATTCTAGAAAGTGATACTAAAGGCAAGAAAACCATTGAGGAGCTTGAACCAGAGATGGCTAAAAAATTGAAATCGATCGGCATTGATCTTGATAAGCAATTGAGCTTGTCTGACTTCTCTAGCAATTTTGAAAAGTACTTTTTGAAGAGACAAGGAATTATGCAATCCAAGAATTATGAGCTTCTTGTTTATGATGCGGCTACGGCAGGTCAAGTAATGTATGAACTTGAGCAAGTAGGCATATCTAATGTCAATCTTGCACGTGCTGAATATTCCAAAATTGATGAACTCAAAATTGACCTTCGTGTAAAAGCAATTAAAAAAGCGAGAGCTGATTCTGAAACGATTGCTGAATCTATAGACCAAAAACTGGGGAAGGCCATTTATATTTCAGACATGAATACCTACTTTGCACCCATGCATGTGGAAGGAAGGATGATGAAAAATCAAATGGCAGGCGCTGCAGATATGGAGATATACCAACCAGTGCCGATGGAGTTTCAAAAATTGAAATTTCAAGCTCAAATACAAGCAAAGTTTATCTTAGAGTAAGCTGGGAAAAATCCTGTGATTAAGCTATCATTTTCTGTATTTATCATTCGGAGTTTGACCTTCGAGAACTAGTGGAATCACTTTTTCTATCCTGCTTAATTTGGTAGCTTCTCTTTTCACAGAGCTTACATATTCACAGACTTCTTTCTTGCGACCAGTCGTCAATTTCTCATATGCGGCTTTAAATTTTCTATTAGATTTCAGCGCTTTTTGTAGCTCCGGCGGAACCACCAAAGTTTTACTAATTCGTTTAGGGAGAATTTCTAATCCATCTAGGGAATTTTGAATGGCCTCCTTAACGTATGCTTGCACCAATTTCTTTTTTATTTGTTTCTTCTCCGTAAATCTCCATTGCCGCATCCCGATCGTTTTCCCCTCTTGAGCATTCAACAGCACTTTCCCTTTATCGGCTAAAAACACTCCATGATGAAACCAAATTCCAAAGTACTTTTTAAAACTGCAAATGGCAATGATGTTTTTCCCCTGAACGATGTATGCGGGCATGCCCCATTTTACCGTTTCTTCAAGCTCCAGACTCAACATTATTTCTCGAAGAATCCTCAATTCATCTTCCCACAGATTTCCATCAAGATATTCATCAACTGTTTTTGCCATTTTCATAATATACATTTTTATGGAAAGTAAAATTGAAAGTTTAAACCTCCATGATATTTAAAGTTAATAACAAAAAAATTCCCTAGATATATACATCCCTAAATTTATTCTTTTCTTTACTGAATTAAGATCTAGTTAATGAAAGGTTCTGACTATCTTCATTGACCAGTCCTAAGAAAACCATGGTATGAAACAAAAAGTAAGAAATAAGAATACAGATATTGACAACGTTCTGCCACCTGTTGCTGAATTAATCAAGACTGCAAAACATACGAAATTAATCTACACCAATCTAGACGGTGAGTCATGTAAATTTGACTATAAGGATCTGGTCACTCTTGATCCTTATCCAATTCCAATGCCTATTGATCGAGAGGGATATGGAAGCATAGATAATTCGCATCATCATTGGGCTACAGGGTACGGAGATTGGTTAAATGTGAAAACGGCCATTGATCGCTTCGGGATTAAACAAGCCAATAAAAATAAGTTGTTTGACTTTGGTTGTGCTTCTGGAAGATTCTTACGTCACGTTGATGTTTTCAGCGATTTAGAAGCCCATGGCTGCGACTTTGCCCCAGCCAACGTTAATTGGGTCAAGCGACATCTATCAAGTAAATTAGAGGTAATTCAGAATTCCGCAGATACCAGTTTGCCCTATGATGATGGTTACTTTGACGTGGTCACCGCATTCTCTGTTTTGACACATATTGATGAAGAGGAAGAAGATTGGCTCATAGAATTGAGGCGCATTACGCATCCAGAAGGATTACTATATATTACCACCCAAAATGAAGCGGCCTGGAAATTAATTCCAAATAGACCAGGAAGTTTGGCCCATCTGAAGCGTGCCAACCAATTAAATAAGAGCATAGATATAACGCCAGAAATATTTCAGAAGGGCCTACCAGAAGATCGAATGGTGTTTCATGTCTCAACCGATGATGTATATAATTGTAATGTCTGGCATACCAATAACTACATCAAAAATAAATGGTCAAAGCATTTTGACATTTTACAAATAGCAGACAATGCACATACTGGTTTTCAATCTCCAGTAATCATGAGACCGAAGTAATATAGTTTTCATTATCTACTTGAATAATCACGCTAGAACTATAATATTTTAGATAATTGATCAATAATACCTCAAAGACCGTTTAATTCAACAACTAAAATTAATTTCGCATAAAATTAAGATTATGAAATGTTTATTATGGATTGGTTTACTAAGCTTTACTTTAAGCATATCTGCGCAGAGCACTGTTGACGGAAGCTTCCCATTTGAAACGGATCCTGATAAAAAATATTCATATTATATCCCCAGTAATTACGATGAAACTGTAGGTGCTGATTTGATGGTCGGCTTACATCCATTCAATACTTCCCGTTGGGATGCAAAGGCATGGAGAGACACATTGATTGTTTTTGCTGAGACCAATAATCTAATTTTAATATGCCCGGATGGTGGTGCAGATGGAAGGGTTGATGATCCTATTGACACTGCATTTACCTCAGCCATTATTGATTCAATGGAGCTCTGGTTCAATACAGCTGATAAGTTCCTAATAGGTTTTTCAGTCGGAGGAAAAACAGTTTATTCCTACGGCCTGAGAAGAATCCAAGAATTTGAAGGCTTTATACCAATTGGTTCAGCGATCTCGGGAAGTGCAGAATTACAAGGACTTACTCCTTTCATTGAAGACAGTAAGTGGTATCTCGTACATGGTTCTAACGATAATCCAAACACAAGATTTTATCCTGCCTTAGAATACCTAAACCAAAACAATGCATGCACTGGCAATATCTTAATGCCCAGCGTCGGACATACCATTGATTTTCCAGATCGAAATGAAATCCTTACAGAAGCATTCAACTTCATTAAGTCTGAAGATGCATGTGAGGTTAATTCGACGTGGGACACAGATATTGATAGACGCATGGTGATCAGCCCTAATCCCAATAAAGGTAAATTCAGTTTGAACCTAAATTCTGAGTTAAAAAATTCTATAAGAATTTTAAATGCTGCAGGTAAAGAATTTACCTTTCACCAAATAGGAAATTCTATAGACATGGGCACGGTGGATCCGGGGATTTACTACGCGCAATTAACCACAGGGAAGCTCACAAAAGTTGAAAAATTTGTAATTGTAGGAAATTAATCTTCAAGTCTTCTAAACTCACTTCCCTCCTTCCATTTAGGCCATACAGTAGAATTGGCAATGGATTGTCCTATGTTGAAATACAAAGTGGCATCCTGTATGAATCCTTCATAATTCCAAGTCTCAGGATCAAATTCATCAGCAGGGGCGTGATATCTATCTTTTACATAATTTTCTTTAAATTCTACAGCATATTCTTTTCCTTTATCCCAATGGTCATAGCCTCCATCGCCATAAAGTGCGGGAACACCTGCTTTCGCAAAGTTGAAATGATCAGATCGATAAAAGTATCCCTTCTCCGGTTCTTGTTCCTCCATAATATATCGCCCTTGCTTTTCAACTTCGACTTTGGCAAGATCATCCATATCTGAATGCCCCATACCGGTAATAGTAAAATCCTTCATCTTCCCTGCCGGGTTTACTCCATCCATGTTCAAGTTACAGACTGTTTTATTTAGCGGATAAATTGGATTCTTGACATAATATTCAGAGCCTAATAATCCTTGTTCTTCAGCAGTCACAAATAGGAAAACAACAGATCTTTCTGGTTTGATTTCGCTTTTCGCAAATTTATTGGCTATTTCTAGAACAGCAGTTACTCCCGAAGCGTTATCTAGCGCCCCATTATAAATAGTATCTCCTTCTACAGCGACTCCCGTGCCTATGTGATCCCAATGTGCAGTATATATTATATATTCATCGGGGGACTTACTTCCCTTAATCATACCGACCACGTTTTTGCTAATGCATTCCGTATATTCATTTTCAATGGATACACTTGCTTTTGTCTTTAAAGATTTGGCCTTAAAGTCTGGTTTTCGAGCGGCCCTAATCTCGGCAGCCATATCTAATCCAGCTTCATCAAACAAGTCTTTCGCAGTATCTAAGGAAATCCACCCTTTTACATCGCAATCATTGGACCGATCTATTCCTGATAGTCCTTGCTGGCCTCCGGTCCATGAGGATTCTACGACAAACCAAGGATACCCTGCTGAGGTGGTTTCATGAATGATAAGCAGACCATCAGCTCCTTGTCTGTCTGCTTCTTCATATTTATAGGTCCATCTACCATAATAGGTCATTGTATTTCCTTTAAAAAAGGCTTCATCTTCTCCTCCAAACCCAGGATCATTGACTAAAACCACAGCCGTCTTCCCTTTTAAATCTACCCCTTCAAAATCATTCCAACCGCGTTCTGGAGCTACAATGCCATAACCGCAGAATACCAATTCTGAGTCCTTGAATTCAACCTTATCTGCTTTCCGTTGTGTGTGAACAACAAAGTCTTTAGGAAAATTTAGTTCTTTAGTCTTTGTTCCATTGTCTAGTTTCATGACAGATGAAGGGTGACCTACGATTTCCAATAATGGAACATCCTGAATATAGCTAGATCCATTCCCTGGGCTAATTCCCATTTTCTTCATCTGTTCAATTAGATAGGCTACGGTTTTATCTTCACCTTCTGAACATGGCATCCTTCCCCCAAATTCATCACTGGCAAGAATTGCCATATGATTCTTTATGGCCTGTTCCGACATGGGGTCAACAGCAAGCTTTTCTTGGGACTTTAAGTTCTCTGTCTTGCATTGAACAAAGGTGAAGCAAACAGCAATAAGTAGATAAAAATTAGCTCGAGATCTAGGCATTCCAAAAATTTTCTTGAATTTATGGAAAATCACAATGGTCAGTGTGGAAGTTTGTGTCTTATTTTTCCATAAACGTAGGTTCCTAGGAGCGCACTCAATAAAATAACAAATACAACTCCATACCCATTTCCTAGTAAAACATACAAAGGACCGGGACAAGCGCCTGTCATTGCCCAGCCTAAGCCAAACAAGGTTCCTCCATATAAACTTGCCTTATAGGTTTTGGGTTTGTTTTTAAAGTTTAAAGGCAACCCATCTATTGATTTTATATTTAATTTCTTCAATAGCAAATTCATAATAACGCCTAGAACAACAGCAACACCAATAATACCATACATATGGAAACTCTGAAAGCGAAACATTTCCTGTATTCTGTACCATGATATTGCTTCAGATTTTGTCATCACAATCCCAAACAATATTCCGATAAGAAGAAAGCTTAATTTTTTCATATTAGATAGAGAATACTAGTGGGTAAATAATAAAGGTGGTAAAAAGTCCACCTATGAAAAATCCAATAACTGCAATTAGAGATGGTAATTGCAAATTTGACAAACCAGATATTGCGTGGCCTGAAGTACATCCTCCAGCCCATCTTGTACCAAAACCAATCGCAAAACCTCCAAGGATAAAAAGTATAAAGCCAGGAAGGGTCATTAAAAATTCAAAATTAAATAGATCTAGTGGGGCGATGCCACTTTGGGGAGCAGAAATCCCAAGATCACTTAAGTCGTTTATCGTTGCTTGAGAAATTTGAACGGGATTAGGATCTCTTAATATTTCAGAGCCAATAAATCCGCCGATAATTGAGCCTAACACAAAAAGCATCAACCACGTGTAGTCTCTCCAATCTATATCAAAATAAGGCGCACTCTTACGTCCAAAGGTAGTGGCACAAATAACTCTGAAGGAGGTGGACACACCAAATTTATGACCTGTTATCAAAAGTAAAAACATAACTAATACAATCATGGCTCCGGAAATACTCCAATGCCATGGACCGCTAAGAACTTCAAACATCTAATTATTTTTTGCTAACCAAACTTGGGCACGAACCCTCTAAAGTCGCTTCCTCTGAAAGTTTTTCAAAGGTATCCTGGACGTTGACTAAATTTTTAATTCCTTTTGAATAAAGTATGGAAGCTGCGACCGTAGATCTATAGCCGCTTCTGCAATGAAGGTACTTTTTAATATTCCAATCAACATTGGTAAAATTATCTTGGATAAAATCTAAAGCAAGATGCTCTACCCCAGCCATGTGTTTCTTCTCCCATTCCCCTGGCTTGCGAACGTCTACTACCCTTAGGTCTGAATTTTCTTTATATAATTTACGAAAGGCAGCGGCATCTATAGTATCAATAGTGAATACTTCCTTACCTCCCTTTTTCCATGCCTTAATTCCACCTTCTAAATAACCCAGCGTATGATCGTATCCAACTCTTGCCAATCTCCGAACGGTTTCTAGCTCTCTTCCTTCAGGCGTTACCAATATGATTTTCTGATTTATGTCTGTTATTAATGTCCCTACCCATGGAGCGAAACTTCCATCTAATCCTATAAACCAAGAATTAGGAATGAAACCTTTTACAAAGTCTTCCTTAGATCTTACATCTAAAATGAGAACATCTTTTTGTTCTGCCAGCGTTGCAAATTCTCTAGAACTCAAGGCTCTATTTCCTCTATCCATGACTTTATCAATAGAGTCATATCCCACCTTATTCATTTTAGCATTTTTGGCAAAATACTGGGGAGGCGCTTGCAGGCCATCGGTTACTTCTGTAATAAATTCTTCCTTGGACATTCCTTCAGCCAAAGCATAATTTTCAGCCTTTTGCTTTCCCAATGTACTCCAAGTCTCACTGCTCATATTCTTACCACATGCACTTCCTTGTCCGTGTGCTGGATAAATAATCACTTCATCGGGTAGAGTCATGATTTTATTCCTCAAGCTATCAAAAAGCCAACCAGCTAGATCCTCCTGAGTTAATCCCGATGCTTTCTGCGCCAAATCAGGTCTTCCGACATCTCCTATAAACAGCGTATCACCAGTGAACAAAGCATGTTCTTTCTCTTCTTCATCAATCAAAAGATAGCAGGTACTTTCTGGAGTATGCCCTGGCGTATGAATGGCTTTAATCGTTAAAGCACCAACTTTGAATTCCTGTCCATCTACTGCGTTAATGACCTTAAAGCTTGTCTCTGCAGTAGGTCCATATATTATCTCAGCCCCAGTCTTTTTTGCCAAATCTACATGTCCAGAAACGAAATCAGCATGAAAGTGGGTTTCAAAAATGTACTTTATTTTAACACCCATCTTCTCCGCTCGAGCCAAATAAGGACTGGACTCACGTAAAGGGTCAATAACAGCAGCTTCGCCATTAGATTCAATAAAATATGCCCCTTGGGCCAAACATTTAGTATATATCTGCTCTATCATTTGCGTAAGCGAAAATTAATACAAAATTTCTAAATAATTATTTTAAATAGGGAATATAGAGCACTCCCAACCTGAGGATAACACACAAATAACCCAATAGTTACCTGCTGGGATTGAATTTAACCAATAAATGAAGGTATAAGGAACGTGACATCCGCAGGATTTTTATGTAGATAATAGCGCCAATTAAGATTACAACTCCCATGGCGGCATCTGCACTCCAACCTCGATTGAATACGAGGAATAAGGCCACTCCTAAAAACAGAAAAGAGGTAATTGCATAGGAAATGAACATTGCACCAAAGTAAAATCCGGGTTCGGGCTCAAAATTCAAATTACATTCTGAGCATTTCTTATTCATATCCAACGGCTTCTTCAAGACAAAAGGCTCAACAAACATTTTCCCTCTGCGACACCGTGGACAGGTATAATTCCAACTACTCTTGAACCAATCTTTCATATATTGATAACATTCTGACCGCGAAGTAAATCTTCCAAATTCTCTCGATCCCTTATTAAATAGGATTGGCCTTTATAAACTAAGACTTCAGGGGGCCTATATCTAGAATTATAATTGGAGGCCATACTAAAACAATAGGCACCTGCATTATTAAATTTTAAGTAATCGCCTTTTCTAACTTCTGGAAGGATTCTATTACTTGCAAAGGTATCCGACTCACAGATGTACCCTACGATGTTATATAATTTCTCATTACCGTCTGGATTGCTAATGTTCTCTATATGGTGATATGCGTCATAAAACATTGGGCGTATGAGATGATTAAAACCTGAATCAAGATGCACAAAGGTGCAGGCGGTAGTCTGCTTTATCACATTTACTTTTGTAATAAATAAGCCCGCTTCACTCACCAAATATTTTCCTGGCTCAAATTTTAAATGATATTGCTTACCCATTCTCGAGCAGAAATCATTAAATACAGCACTGAACCTATGCCCGAAACTTTGTATATCCGTAGCAGAACCATTGGGCTGGTATGGAACTTTAAATCCACTTCCAAAATCCATATATTCCAAATGCTCAAATGCCTCAGCTGCAGAGAAAATTAATTCCGCTGCTCGAATGAAAATTTCTCCATCATGAATATCTGATCCTGTGTGCACATGAAGACCATTAATTCTCACTTTGTACTGTTCTGCAATTCTATGAACATGTGGCAATTGATGAATTGAAATACCAAATTTTGAATCTATGGTTCCAACGGAAATCTTCGAATTTCCTCCACCCAATAGATGCGGATTGATTCGAATGCACAATGGAATATCCGTATAGTTCCTCGCCAAATATTCCAACATATCTATGTTATCCACATTTACACAAACACCCATTGAAATGGCACGATCGTATTCTTTCTCTCCTACACCATTTGGGGTAAACATAATTTCAGATGGTTCAAATCCAGCTTTTAAACCTAACTGAATTTCTTGCACAGATACACAATCCAAATGCGAACCTAGCTTTTTCATGAGCTTTAAAATACTCAAGTTACTGAGTGCTTTGCAGGCATAATGAATATCTAATTTACCGACATTAAATGCGGACTTAAACTCGGTGAATTTTCTTTCAATGACATCACCGTCATAAACATAGAGTGGAGCATCGTGCTCCTTTATTAATTCTAACATAGTGGGCATTTAATCTTCTTTATAGGCGACTACCTTAATTTCTACCAAGAGATGGGGATGAGGGAGTTGATGAACGGCCACAGTGGTTCTTGATGGCTTGATATCTTGAAAGAACTCTTTATATACCTCGTTGTAGCCTCCGAAGTCATTCATATCAACTAAGAAGCTCGATACCTCAACAACATAACTGAGATCCAAACCTTTAGACTTTAATATATCGTCAATGTTGGTTATAACGGTTCTTGTTTGTTCTCGTATTTCTAGATTCATAGTACCCATCTCATCTACTTGATGGGCTCCTGCGATTGTATTATCCTTGCGTCTTGAGCTCGTTCCAGATACGAAGTAAAAGTTACCAGCTTTTCGAATATGACTATAAGCGCCTCTAGGAGTGGCCTTATCTTGTAGAATGTTTTCTGACATGCCTAAAATTAATATAATGATGGTTTAAACTAAAAAAAAAGACCTGATCATTGATCAGGTCTTTTTCTACAATCAGAAATATTGATTAATATCTATTATTTCTTCCTCCACCGTAGCCACCGCCACCTCTTCTGTCTCCACCTCCACCTTCTCTACGTGGTTGAGCTTTTTTTACAACAATGGTTCTACCATCTAAATCAGAGTCATTCAACTCTTCGATAGCAACCAATGCTTCTCCGTCATTAGGCATTTCAACGAATCCAAATCCCTTAGATCTGTTTTCTTCTCGATCAAAAATGATTTTAGCAGACTCTACTTCTCCGAATTCTTCAAATGCACTTCTCAACTGATCCTCTGAGGTTCCGTATGAGAGTTTTGCAACAAAAATATTCATGTATAAAATTAAAAAATTAAAAATAAGAGAAATCGGAAGTTAAATATAAAACGGACCAAAAACTCAATAATAAACTAAGATATGCAATAATTTATAAAATTAATTGAATCAAAAATTAAATATCTTATTGAATTATCTAAAATATTCAACCATTTTAATTTAGATATGGTTCCTTAAAATGGAATTATTTGGATCTTGGAATCGATTTTATTTCTTCTTGCCTTCCATCCAAAAAGTAAAAACCATTCGGACCATAAACCCCATCCTCTTCTAGCATAATTCTAATAATCTTATTCCATTCAGGAATTTCAGTTGAAGTATTTAATTCTATGGAATATGCTGTATTTTCAAACAGAGGATAATCTCCTCTTCCTTTTACTCCACCTTGACTGTCCCACATTCCGATGGTAGGACCAGCTGCATGTCCATGAGTTCCAATTGGATGAGTATAAATGCTTGGATTCAAACCTTCACTGTTTGCTTGATCTAAAGAAGCTTTTAGTATTTCATTTCCTGTCCGACCATTCTCGAAATTACTGACTAAAATATCTTGCAATCTTGATGAATTTTTATAAGCTGCTTGTAGTGTTTCAGGCACTGTTTTCTCACCTTCTTTGAGAACATAAAAATGCTGTTGTTGGTCTGTATTTAATCGTAAATAAGTTATTCCAAAATCTACATGCAAGAGATCCCCCGCCTCAATAATCTGTCTACCCGGTCTTTTGGAAAAGGTTCGAAGATGGTCAAAATTTTCAGGGTCGGCTCTCTGAATAGAAACGGTCGGGTGAAACCAAGTATCTAATCCTAAGGATCGAACGCGATCTCGCAACCACCAAATTACGTCCTCCGTAGCTGTTACTCCTGGAGTAATAACGGAAGAAGAAAATGCCTCATTGAGAATCTCATGACCAATCGCACAAATGCTAGGATATATTTCTAATTCTTTTTTCGATCTGGTTTCCAGCCAGGCAATGGCCAAAGATTCCGCAGAGACTATTCTATCGTGAAATTCTTCTGGTAACTTTTCTAGAAAGCTTGTGTACTCCGTGTACACTAGACCGTCTGCCAATCCAAAATCCCCAGATATATTTAGTCCGATTTTTTCTGGATTTCTATCTTTTATAATTTGATTTAATGCTTCCCATTGATCACTATAAACATCTAAATCCCAAGCTCCTTTTAACAGTTTGCCCACATCATATCTTGCAATGGCTATCTTTTCCAATGCTGCTCCCGGCTTTTGGTTAAACACCAAGATAGTTCTTCTTCTGGCAGAAAGCCAGGTACTCGGAAGCATGGTTTTCAGCACTGGATCTTCATTATATTCTCTTGATATCACAACCCACATGTCAATGGCTTCCCTCTTCATTAATATTGGAAGTAGAGAATCTAATCTTTGTTCTAAGATATCATCAACGATTCTTGCTCGCTCTTTTTCTAAAAGAATTCCATCAATTGATTGTGCATTTGCCGAAAGGCTAAAAATGAAAAGGCTAAAAAAAAGGAATATGTTTTTCATATAGATGGGTTGCAAGCATAAGATAGTAAATGGTCTTATAATTGCCTAAAAAGAAAAAGGCATCTTTCTAAATAGAAAAGATGCCTCCTTGGTTTTGAAGATCAAAAATTACTTCTTATTCGCCGCCTTGTAAGGCGTCATATTTTTCTTTGTAGGTATTAGACTTTTCAAGATCATTTAATCTTGCGTGAATTTCCTTTAGTGCTATAATTGTATTTAAGTCCTCACTATTTACTGACTCTGCTTGTTCAAAATAAGGTAGTGCTTGCTTAAATAAATCATCCATTTCGATTTTAGTATCATCATACTTTTTCATTCCTTCTTTAGAGAAGTCTGCAGCGTATTCATTTAACTTTTCAACATAGGTTGCGGCCTTGTTATAATACAGAGCACCCATACTATAAATTGCCTCAAAGTTTTTGTCATCTTTGGCCATTGCTTGATTGTAATAATCAAAAGCAGCATCAAAATACTCGGTTGCTTTTTCGTTATCTCCATCGGCTAAAGCTTGGACTTGCAATTGATCATAGACACTTCCTAAAGTGGTATAGACAGAAACATTGTCTGGCTCTTTTTCAATAGCTATTTTTAACTTGTCGATTAATTTTTCAAGTTGCCCAGCAGTTAAATAGTGGTTAATCTCTGTAAATAATAAAGAAGTATCATCTGGGAATTTTTCTCTTCCTGCCTCTAAGTATTTAATGGCATCATCTTGCCCTTCCTCTTTAGCAATGTTATATAGAGCATCATAAACGACAGCTTCCGAAGAATCCATTTCATATAACTTTAAAAACAAAGGCTTAGATTCTGCCTTCATTCCTCCATAATATCCACTTACTGCTGCGAAAAATAGTTGATCGTTGTATCCATTTTCAACTTCGTCCAACCGACTAGTTGCACCCATCTCTTTAATTGCATCATAAGCATCTAGAGAGCTTTTAAAGTTGCTGTATGCTTTATCATATTCTTGTGCTTGATAAGCAAATATTGCAAAGTTGTTCAGGTGACTTTCAGCTTCTTGCATTCCTTCCAAGGCGTCCTTTTTCTCAGATTTCTTTTCTGATAATTTATAAGCTTCCTTAAATGCTTCATACGCCAAACGAGGAGCTTCAGGTTGCTTTATTTCATAATCTGCAATAATGGTTTTTTGCTGGAAATCACTATTGGCAACTTCATTGTAGATTTTACCTCTAGTAATCCATGAACCACTCACTTTTTTAATGTCATCAGACTTAAATGCGCTGTTCAATAAATCAAGAGATTCTTGAAGAACGTCTGCATTATTTCCCGGATCAAGAAAATATTTATTCAATGCTTTTGAAGCATTTTTAAGATCTTTTTCTGGTTGAGCCCATACACTTGCAGAAGCAATAAGGGCCATTGTAAGAATGAATAAGGATTTTTTCATTTTCTAGTTATTTGTTAAATATATATATCACTAACAGCTTAAAGACGAGTTTAAAGTGTTATCAGTTGTTAAATTAAATTATCAATGTGTTAATAAACCAATTTAAATTAGAAATAAAATAGAATTATTCCTCTTCATCAGAGTTTTCGTCCCTTTTTATGATCGCAATGTCTGCAATACTATCTTTTTTTCCAACATTAATAAGTTTTACTCCTTGGGTCGCTCTGCCCATGTTTCTTAGGTCAGAAACTTTCATTCGGATCATGATTCCAGCCTTTGTGGTAATCATAATGTGATCTAGCTCAGTTACTTTTTTAACCGCAAAAACTGAACCTGTTTTGTCAGTTACCTGCAAATTAGTGACTCCTTTTCCTCCTCTATTGGTTAATCTATATTCAGGAATTAGGGTCCTTTTACCCATTCCATTCTCTGTAACCGTCAAAATTGAAGAAACTTCGTCGGCAGGATCTGTAACGAGCATACCGACAATTTCATCGCCATTGTCTGTATCAATTTTCATGGCTTTTACGCCGGCAGCAGATCTACCCATGGATCTTACCTTTGATTCATCAAATCTAATAGCCTTTCCAAGTTTATTGGCAATCATGATTTCTTTGGACCCATCAGTCAATAAAACTTCCAAAAGAGAATCTCCTTCATTGATGGTAATGGCATTTATTCCATTAACTCTAGGTCGTGAGAAAGCTTCCACTAAAGTTTTCTTTATTAAACCCTTTCTCGTACAAAATATCAAGTGATTATTATTCAAAAACTCCTCGTTTGTCAAATCTTGAATCATTATGTAGGCTGTTACCTTGTCTTCTTTCGGGATGGCAAGAAGATTTTGAATAACTCTACCTGAAGCTGTTTTGGTTGCTTCAGGAATTTCGTAGGCTCGCATCCAGAAGCATCTTCCTTGCTCAGTAAATAAAAGTAGGTAGTTGTGATTGTGAGCGACAAACAAATGATCGATGTAATCTTCATTTCTGGTCTTACTTCCTCTTGATCCCTTTCCTCCCCTTGCTTGCTGCTTATATTCCTCTAACTTGGTTCTTTTAATATATCCAAGATTAGATATACTGATAACAACTTCATCATTAGGAATCATGTCTTCCACGCTGATCTCTCCGTCTGCGTAGGTTATCTGCGTTCTTCTTTCATCTCCAAATTCTTCTTTAATTTCTCTAAGCTCCTCCTTGATTATTTCTCGTTGCTTTCCTTCACTGGCAAGAATCTCTTTTAACGAGGCAATGGTTTTCATTAATTCATCATATTCCGCTCGTAATTTCTCCATTTCTAGAGAAACTAATTTCTGAAGTCTCATTTCAAGAACTGCCTTCGCTTGTATCTCTGACAAGTCTAAAGATTTCATCAAACCAGTTTTGGCGTCCTCCACTGTTTTTGAAGCTCTTATTATTCTAATAACTTCATCGAGATTATCAATTGCGATAATTAACCCCTCGAGAATATGCGCTCTTTCTTCCGCTTTACGCAAATCATATTGAGTCCGCTTAACAACAACCTCAATTCTAAACTTAATGAACTCTTCTATTAATTGCTTAAGATTTAATTGTCTTGGTCTTCCGTTTACAAGAGCTACATTATTTACACCGTAGCTGGATTGTAATGGAGTGTATTTATATAGTTTACTAAGTATGACATTGGCTAATCCGTCTCTTTTTACTTCAACTACAATCCTTAGACCATTTCTATCTGACTCATCTCTAATGTCACTAATTCCCGTGACTCTTTCAGTATTAACCAAATCAGCTATTTTCATAACTAGTGTGGCCTTATTAACTTGAAAAGGAATTTCTGTGATAATTATCTTTTCTTTTCCAGCGCTATTGGTTTCTATTTCCGCCTTTCCTCTGACGACAACTTTCCCCCTACCAGTTTCAAAAGCCTCTCTTACCCCTTCCGTTCCGTAAATTATTCCACCGGTTGGAAAATCTGGAGCTTTGATGTGCTCCATAAGCCCGTCAAGATCAATTTCGGGGTTATCTATGGTTGCTACGACTCCATCAATGACTTCTGTAAGATTGTGAGGCATCATATTCGTTGCCATACCTACTGCAATACCAGAAGCTCCATTGATTAGAAGGTTCGGCAATTTCGTAGGTAGAACAGTAGGCTCTTCCAGAGAATCATCAAAGTTGAGTCTGAAGTCCACTGTTTCCTTTCCAATATCTGCCAAGATTAGATCAGATATCTTTTTGAGTCTAGCCTCCGTATATCTCATTGCTGCTGGACTATCCCCATCCATCGAACCGAAGTTTCCTTGTCCATCTACCAATGGATATCGAAGAGACCAATCTTGCGCCATTCTCACCATGGAATCATAAACTGAAGTATCACCATGTGGGTGATACTTACCCAAAACCTCCCCTACAATTCTTGCTGATTTCTTATGTGATTTGTTAAATTTCAGGCCTAGATCATTCATTCCATAGAGGACTCGTCGATGCACAGGCTTGAGACCATCTCGAACATCTGGCAAGGCTCTAGAGACAATTACTGACATCGAATAATCGATGTAAGCAGATTTCATCTCATTTTCTATATTGATCGGTATAATTCTTTGATTATCTGCCATTTATATATTTAATTTTTTATCAAAATCGAACGACAAATTTAAGAATATTACATCTAAAAAAGACACTTTATTCGATTAATTATTACCTAAATTGAACACGAGATGGGTGAATTCTGTTAAATTGTGGTTCCTAATATTCAAGATCATATTTTGGCAGAATTTAACCACGATTCAGTTACCCCATACGACCAGGTCGAAATCGACAAAAAGACGCAGGTCACCTCTATGTTTGATAGGATAGCCCCCTATTATGATTTCCTAAATCGGCTGCTTACTCTTGGCATAGATCAAAGATGGAGAAGGAAGGCCATTAAGGCTTTAGACACCCGCGAATACGACAAGATATTGGACATTGCGACTGGGACTGCTGACGTGGCAGTTGCCATAAAAAAGAGGCTCAAGGTAAATAAAGTCGTTGGTCTTGATATTTCCCCGAACATGATCGAATTGGCCGCTAAAAAAGTAGAGAAATTAAATCTTTCTGAAGATATTTCTGTGGAGGTCGGTGATTCTGAAAATCTAAGGTTTGAAGATGCTAGTTTTGATGGAGCAACTGCTTCTTTTGGCGTAAGAAACTTCCAAAACCTTAACAAAGGACTTTCGGAGATTTGCCGTGTTTTAAAACCTGAAGGAAAGTTGATGATCCTTGAATTTTCAAAACCCACAATATTTCCATTTAAACAGTTGTTTAATCTATACTTTAAGTATGTATTACCGCTCGTCGGTAGAATAACTTCAAAAGACCCAAAAGCCTATCAATATTTATATGATTCTGTACAAGCCTTTCCTGATTACGATCAAATGGTGAAGATTTTAGAAAATGTTGGTTTTAAAAATGTAAAATATACCCCACTTACCTTAGGAATATGCACAATTTATCTTGGAGAAAAGTAAGCCTTTTATTTGTCAGTCTGTTCATCATGAGCTCTGCCCATGGTCAATTTAAATCAACGGACAACTATAACTACTTAGACTTTCAAAAGAAAAACTATTACTTCGGTATAACGCTGGGAGTCAATTCTTCAAGTTACCAAGTAAACCGATCTAGTAATTTTATTCAGAATGATAGCATCAGCGTTGTAAATGGATTATACAGGCCTGGTTTTAATCTACACATCATTACCAATCTTAAAATAGGAGATTACTTTGATTTTAGATTCTTGCCGGGATTCTCATTCACAGAAAGACGGTTTGAATTTACCTCTGCAGACACAGGCAATGTCCCAACGACAAAATCAATTGAATCTGTATTTCTTGAAATGCCTTTCTTATTAAGATTCAAATCAGATCCTTATAAGGATAAAAGACTATTTTTGGTGACGGGTGTTAAGTATGTTTATGATGTTGCCTCAAATTCAAGCGCCAATAGAGAGAAAGCTCAATTCTTGGTACAAGTATCTCCGCATGATTTTAGCGTAGAAGTTGGTGCTGGAATTCAATTTTTCTTTCCATATTTTATCTTTTCTCCTGAAATAAAATTCTCGCAAGGGATCGGAAATGTACATATCTATAAAGATGAATTGTTGGAGTCTAGAATTCTAGATCAAGTTAATTCTAGAATGATTTCTATCAGTTTCAATTTTGAAGGTTAAGATTAGCATTCGCAAATAGACTCAACGTAGGCAAGCATTTCAGAGAAAAATAAAGTGAAATTTGAATTCAGTTCTTTCTCATAAGTAGTGACAATTTCTGCTGCCTCTTCGAAATTTGCGACAAAGCGAACCCTCTTATTTAAGTGTCCGAAAGTATGTTTTAATGCTTGCTTACTAGCGCAAGACATAAGAAAATTATGAGAGATCATACTGGTAAACCGTATCACGACTTTTTCCTGAATACTATCATAATTTTTCTGCAGGATTTTATAAACTCCATTTGAGAAATCCTGTAAGTCTTCGCTTGAATAAACAGACCAATTTTTACATAAAAAGTAATCCCAAAGTATGTCTAGGACCACCGGGGCATATTTACCCTGAGAAGGTCTAATAAGATCCAAAGACTTCCTCACCAATCTATGATTATCTGTATAATCATCAATTTTCCGATGTAAATTTATTCCATCTCTAATAGCTTCAGAATAATGTAGTTCATCCTTTTTAGCGATAAGGTCAGTAACTAAATTTCCTATCAATAATTCCTCACTATTGCAAGAAAGATAACTATGGGCTAAATAATTCATGTGGTAAATTTCACTAATTAAACTTAAAATATTGATAGAAGGTTATCTTTGCAGCGCAATAAACAAGCACTAATATGGCTCTTAAATGTGGAATTGTAGGACTCCCGAATGTTGGAAAATCTACACTCTTTAATGCACTTACCTCTGCGAAGGCATTGGCAGCAAACTATCCATTCGCGACTAAAGACCCGAATGTCGGTATTATTACGGTCCCTGATGATCGCTTAGATAAGCTCACTGAATTAGTTAATCCTCAAAAAACTATTCCGACTACAATTGAAATAGTTGATATCGCTGGTTTAATAAAAGGAGCAAGTAAAGGTGAAGGCCTTGGAAATCAATTCTTGGCAAATATTAGAGAAGTTGATGCGATAGCCCACGTGGTCAGATGCTTTGACAATGATAATATTGTACATGTCGATGGAAGTATTGATCCAGTAAAAGATAAAGAGATCATTGATATGGAGTTAATTCTCAAAGACATGGAAACTGTTGAAAAGAGAGTTGATAAATTGCAAAAACTTTCTAAAAGTGGTGACAAAGCTGATAAAATGAAGCTCGAATGGGCGCAAGAATTATTGAAACATCTTGAAGAAGAACACCCTGCTCGGACTTTAGATTGGGAAGATGAAAAAGGAAAATTTTTAAAAGACCTCTATTTACTGACACACAAGCCCATTCTATATGTTTGTAACGTAGATGAAGGTAGTGTAGTGACTGGCAATACCCATACTGAAAATTTCATGAAAAGGGTTGAAAACGAAAATGCAGAAGTTGTTCTAATAAGTGCAGCCATAGAATCTGACATTGCTGAATTAGATACGCTAGAAGAAAAATTAGAATTTGTGAAGGAGATGGGTCTTGAACAGCCTGGAGTAAATAGAGTTATCCAATCTTGTTACAAACTTCTAAACTTAATAACCTATTTCACAGCAGGAGAAAAAGAAGTTCGTGCCTGGACTGTTTTGGAAGGATCTAAAGCTCCACAAGCGGCTGGAGTGATACACACAGATTTTGAAAAAGGATTTATTAGAGCGGAAGTTATTACTTATGCCAATTTCGTTGAATATGGTTCAGAAAGTAAGGCAAGAGATGCTGGAAAACTTTCTTCTGAGGGAAAAGAATATGTTGTGGGTGATGGGGATGTAATGCATTTCAGATTCAATGTTTAATGGATTATAACTTTAAACCAGGTTACCAATATTATAAGCTTTATAAGCCATTTGGTGTCTTAACGCAGTTTTCAAAAGACACAGAAAACCAAAAATGCTTAAAAGACATTATCCAAGTGTCTAGGGACGTCTACCCTGTCGGAAGACTTGACAAAGATTCCGAAGGTCTACTAATACTAAGCAACGATGCTGGACTAACCGATTGGTTGTTAAATCCAAAAAACAAAAGAGCGAAAACATACTGGGCGCAGGTTGAAGGCATTATCACTGACGAAGCCATTGAATGCTTAGCCGAAGGTGTCAGGATAAGGATAAAGAAGAAAGATTTTACAGTAAAAGCAGCAGACATTTCCAAATTAGAAGAGGTTCATTTGCCTGAGCGCATACCTCCAATACGTAAAAGAGAATCTATTCCTACTAGTTGGATTGAACTCAGTATTTCACAAGGAAAAAACAGGCAAATTCGTCGGATGCTCGCGAAGCTTGGATTTCCTGTGTTAAGGCTGGCAAGATATAGGATAGAAGATCTGACAATAGAAGGAATGGAAGCGGGGGAATTAGTTCCGCTAGTTAACCTTTAACGTACATGACTTCTTTGACTGCTTTGATAACTTTTGCTGGATTGGGTAAATACTCATCAACATAAACTGAGGAATAAGGTAATGATGTATCCGCTGCATTTATCCTAGTGATCGGAGCGTCCAAATAATCAAAAGCATACTTCTGCATTTCATAGGCTACCTCCGCTGAAATCCCTGCAAAAGGCCAAGATTCATCTACAACAACCATTCTATTGGTCTTCTTGAGTGAAGTAACCAAGGTCTCGAAATCGAGCGGTCTAATGGTTCTTAAATCAATTAATTCCGCAGAAATTCCTTCTTTTTCTAGTTCCTCGACTGCCTTTTTACAAACTTCCATCATTTTATTAAATGAAACGATGGTCACATCTGTTCCTTCTTTTCTAATCGCTGCTTTTCCTATCGGGACTAAATACTCGCCCTCAGGCACCTCACCTTTTAAACCATAGAGTTGTTCAGATTCCATAATACAGATTGGATCATCGTCTCGGATGGCTGACTTTAATAAGCCCTTCGCATCTGCAGGATCAACGATTGATATTACCTTAAGCCCAGGACAGTTGGCCAACCAAGCTTCAAACATCTGTGAATGTTGCTGAGCGAGCTGTCCAGCGGAACCTGAAGGTCCTCTGAATACGATCGGACATTTAAACTGACCCGCCGATTGCGACAAGGTCTTCGCTGCGTTATTTACAATTTGATCAAATGCCAAAACTGCAAAATTCCAAGTCATGAATTCTACGATTGGACGCAAGCCATTCATTGCTGCTCCAACTCCAATTCCAGCAAAACCTAATTCAGCGATCGGTGTATCAATAACTCTTCTGGAACCGAATTCATCTAACATCCCCTTACTGACCTTATAGGCTCCATTATATTCTGCTACTTCCTCACCCATGAGGAAAACAGATTCATCTCTCCTCATTTCTTCAGTCATAGCCTCTTTCAAGGCATCTCTTAATGTTATTACTCTTGACATATGCTTTTTAGGTAAGCCCAAAGATAAATCTTTTTACGATTCCTCACGTGCTATTTCCAATAGATTCACCCCACCCAATTGACCAGAAGACATAATTAGCATTACTCCCTTGAATTCCTTGAGCTGGCAAGCCAAATAATTATAAATAGATGCTTTATCATCGCAAATAACCAAGTCGCTTCTATTGAATCCTTCCTTAAGGTGCTGGGATTTAAGAGGTTTCATTTTTTTAATTTCCAGATTTTCCTTGTCATAAAAGATCGCTGCAGCATCGGCACCATCTAAAGTGTCTGCATATAAGCTTGTAAAAGATTCATTCAAACTACTGAAGGTGTGTAATTCAACGATTACAGATAATTTTTGCCCTTTGAATTTTTCTGTAAAGGCCTTTACGGTCGCTCTCACCTTTGAAGGTGCATGAGCAAAATCCCAATACATGGAATATGAATTGTTTTCAAAGATTAATTCCTGTCTTTTGGCTGCTCCCTTGAAGGATTGCATGGCCAATAAAAATTGACCAGCACTCATCCCTTGGGTTTGGCACACATTAAAAGCGGCCATCATGTTAGACATGTTATGAGTTCCAAAGATTTCTAATGGGAACTCTTCCCCATTAAACTCAACTTTGTTGTTGTCCCAACTAAAAGGGGCATAAGTCATGATTTTGCGATCCGGAAATTGCTTTATTAGATTGTTAAGTTCTTTGTCATTGATATCCACAAAGATTTCAGTCATAGAATCACAGGATTCAATAAGCTTAGAAAATTGATCGACATAATCTTCAAAGGTTTTAAAAACATTGATGTGATCCCATTCAATCCCCGTAATGACTAAAATGTCGGGATTATAATGCAGAAATTTAGGGCGATCATCAATGGCACTAGAAAGATATTCATCGCCTTCAATAACCATTATTTCTGCATCGCTCACTTGAACCATATTTCGGTAGCCTTCTAGGTGAGCACCCACTAGATAATCGTGTGGAAGCCGATGATAACTCATACAGTGCATAATCATGGAACTAGTGGTCGTTTTACCATGAGAACCTGCAATGACTATTTTGAACTTATCTGATGCAAGCTCGCCTATTAAGGAAGGGAATGAATGAATCTTAAGACCGATCTTCTGAGCCTTAATCAATTCTGGATTATCCAACCTTGCATGCTTGCCTAGAACAACGATATCAATCTGTTCTGTAATCTTATCAGGAAACCAGCCAAATTCTTTGGGAGAAAGCCCTGCTGCTTTTAATCTTGAAAGTGAAGGATCAAAAATAATATCATCGGAGCCAGTTACGTCATGACCCTGCTCCGAAAGGCAGATAGCCAAGTTGTGCATAATGGCCCCTCCTACTGCTATAAAATGAATATTTTTTCGCGAACCAAAAACCATTTTCAACTTATTATTTAGCGCGAAGATTACAAAAACTCTGCATTTAGATTAAAATAATATGTTTTTTCGAAACTTATGATCATTTGGCGAGGTTTTATATACTAAATACGCAATTACATAACGTTAAAGGGTAAATTGATAAAAATGAAGAATTCACTTGTAAAGAATCTAGCCAAATTTTTCGCTGTATTGTTGGTCGTATCAACATTGGCTTCTTGCGCTAAAAAAAGTATTGGCTGTCCTACGGATTTACAGGCTCCAAAGATTGGAATCCTAAAGTAATATGGTGAGCTGGGAACACTTGACCTCAAAAGAAGAGATTTTAGATATTGCTGAGAATATATCCTTTTCAAGTGCTTGTGTTATTTTTAAACATAGTACGTCCTGTTCTATAAGCTCTGTTGCATACAGACGCCTCCAAGAATTTAAGCCTTCAGATAAAATAAAAGTCTATTATTTAGATTTATTACAGAATAGAGATGTATCCAATTTTATAGCTGATTATTTTGGGGTTCAGCATGAATCACCTCAAGTGATTGTTATCCAAAATGGCACAGCTACCTATAATAATTCCCATCTAGGAATTGATTCCAAAGAACTAGAAAGCAAGCTTCATGTCGGATGATCTGAGGATCATTGAGACTTCTGATGGCTCCCACAGTATTGAATCCACTAATTATAAGGCAAGTTATCACTCCTTACAGGGTGCAATTGAGGAATCCATGCATGTATTTATGTCTGCGGGAATCTATTATAAGCTTCAAGAAAACCCTTCCAATTTAAGTGTTTTTGAAATGGGTTTTGGTACTGGCTTGAATGCCTATCTTTCCTATCTTACGAGTTTAAAATTCAGCATTCCCATCCACTATACAAGCATTGAATTACACCCTATTCCAGCCTCAGCTTACGAGCCCCTAAATTATTACAAATTCTTTGAAAGAGGTAGTAAGGATGAATTCCAAAAACTCCATTCTATTGCTTGGAATGAAAACCACCAATTAAGCCCGCTTTTTAGCTTAAAAAAAAGTGCAGCAGATTTAACTACTTATATTTTTGAATCGATGCATGACCTCATCTTTTATGATGCATTTGCTCCTAGCGCCCAACCAGTTTTATGGGAGGAAAAGATCCATCGAAAAATTTATGAGGCATTAAATCATGGTGGAGCTTTGGTGACCTATTGTGCTCAAGGGAAATTTAAGCGTCTATTGAAAGAAATAGGCTACGAATTGCAATCACTTAATGGCCCATCCAGAAAGCATGAAATGACTAGAGCCGTCAAAAATTAAGAAGCTTCTTAAGAAATAGATAAAACCAGCAAATACTAGGGATAAAACCTATTCAAAATTGTAATTTCAAGCTTATCGGGAATAAAACCACTCAACACATGAAATTAGCCCTACACTGGAAGATTTTGATCGGCATGGCTTTAGGAGTCATTGCTGGAATTGTTTTAAGAAATCCAGCATGGGGACCTGGCTTTATTGGAGATTGGATAAAGCCATTGGGAACAATCTTCATTAGGCTATTGAAACTCATTGCCATTCCTTTGATAATTGCCAGTTTAATTAAAGGAATTTCAGATTTAAAGGATATTTCGAAATTCTCAACCATCGGTGGTCGAACCATCGTTGCTTATTTGATTTCAACTGTTGTAGCCATATCTATAGGTTTGGCTGTTGTCAATTTGATCGATCCGGGTGAAAAAATATCAAATGATACCCTCACTGAATTATCTGAGGCCTACGCCTCAGACGCGACCCAGAGAATAGACTCTGCAGAAAGTCAAAAATCTAGAGGACCTTTGTCATTTGTAGTGGATATGGTGCCAGACAATATTTTTGGTGCCATGTCAAGCAATGGCAACATGCTTCAAGTAATTTTCTTTGTCATCTTTTTTGGAGTATCGCTTCTACTGATTGATCCAGAACGAGCTGCCCCAGTAAAAGCGCTTTTTGATGGCTTGAATGATATTATTCTCAAAATGGTTGATTTAATCATGTTAACCGCTCCATATGCTGTTTTTGCACTTCTAGCAGCACTTGTAGTTGAAACAACCAATCCAGATATTTTTGTAGCGCTCATGTGGTATGCGCTTGCGGTGGTTTTAGGCTTATCAACAATGATTATGGTTTATTTACTCGTTGTTAGATTTGTCATTGGTAAATCACCTATTTGGTTTTTAAAAGGAATAGCACCAGCACAATTATTGGCCTTTTCTACCAGTTCTAGTGCTGCTACCCTTCCGGTGACGATGGAAAGGGTTGAAGAACATCTTGGGGTAGAAAAAGAGGTTTCAAGTTTTGTTTTACCCGTGGGAGCTACAATTAACATGGATGGGACAAGTTTATATCAAGCTGTGGCAGCGATTTTCATCTGCCAAGCGTTAGATTTTCAGTTAGACTTCTCTGATCAATTAACAATAATTCTAACAGCAACAATGGCATCCATCGGTTCTGCTGCAGTTCCAGGCGCAGGAATGGTAATGCTAGTCATCGTTTTAGAGGCGCTAGGAGTCCCTAAAGAGACATTAATGATAGGTTTAGCGTTAATTTTTGCTGTAGACCGACCCCTAGACATGTGTCGTACCGTCGTAAATGTTACTGGGGATGCAACGATTGCCTTATTAATTGGTAAATCTGTAGGGAAGCTCTCTGAACCAAAACCGAAAAACTGGGATGACAACCTTGAGCATGTCATCTGATAAAACCAATAATGCGTTTTAACGCCAGAAATAGCATATTCATTTATCTCTGCATAGCCCTGTGGTTCTGTGGCCTGAATTGTCTACCCCATTCTCAACCTTCCCAATCCAATGCAAAGCGTCCAATCACCATGGTCAAGCCTAATATGGAAGACGGTCGCTGCAAAGAAGTAAAACATAGCTGGATAGAACTAATCCATAATGATGGTGATAAAGACTGGAGAGAGATCGAACATAAAACGATGATGAAAAAATATCATCGATATCTCGAAGTAGGAGCTTTGAAAAATGGGAAAGTTGATATAGCCTCAGGAAAATTGAAAGGAACTTGGTTTGAAAAAGGCGCCAAGAATCAAGCAGGTGATATCAAAAGAACCGCTTACTCAAAACTCGAAAATAAACTCTATGCCATCAGTTCTGGTGGTACGTTGTGGAAAGGAGATTTAGATGGTAAAAACTGGGAAGTTGTTGATGATATGCTTCGATTTGATGCCTCCGTTCTCGAAATTACAAAAGATGGGAATTCACAAAAGCTGCTTGCCTCAATGAACGGGAAGTTATACTTTTCTGACGGCGGCCAACTATGGACTGTTGTAGAGGACGTTGAAGATAGTCGGGAAGTTAAGCAAGTCATTAAACTTAAGAACAACGATGTATTCGCTCTTATTCAAGAAAGTACTTCCTCAAAAATCACGCTTCAACTTTCAAATAATTCCGGCAAAAACTTTAGAGAAATTAAAGAATTTGAAACCAATGATTTTTCGAAAATTGCTCAAACTGTCACTACCGATGGAAACAATCTTTACCTAATTGAATACTTATCTAATGATTATGTAAAAACCTATTGGTGGAATTCAACAGGTAATGTTTTGGCAGAAAGATCGTCGAGTTATGCTTGGGACCCACCGGCGAAGGCAAGACTTTATGCCGGAGAAACCAACAATGGAGAAATAGCCCTGTACAGAAATGGAAGTGGAAGGCTACTCTATGAAACATTTAACTACGGAACAACATGGTTTTCTCTAGGCGATTTAAATGAGCAAATATGGTGGGATGCATTTTACATTTCACCGAATAAACCCAATTTCTTTATGATGGGTAGGATAAATCCGCATTTTTCTCAGAATGCCGGATGGACTTGGAATAAAATGAGTGATTGGAATGAATATTATTATGATCGAAAAACGAAACTTCATGCGGACATCATGCAAATTAGGCCACTGGATCGAGGGCCGGGAGATTCGATATTAGCCATTGCTAATCACGGTGGTATTGCACTTTTTAATGAGAATACATTACAAGTGGAAAACATCACATTAGAAGGAATGAACAATGCACAATACTACGACGTTGTATCATATCCCTCAGCCAATAAATGGATATTTGCAGGTTCCCAAGACCAAGGATGGCAGCGTGGAAGAAACAATGAAGAAGAAGCCGTAGAATTTGATCAAGTAACCTCGGGAGATTGGGGTCACATCACTTTTACACCTGCCAATGATTCAACCCCATCCTTGTGGATTACCTATCCAAATGGAGAGATACATTATTACAAGAATCCCCTTACATCGCCATATACTGAGGTATCTGATCAAGTATACGTCATTGAATCAGTACAAGAATCTGTCTGGATACCGCCGATTATGAGACATCCGGATACTTTGTTTGGTAATACAATTTATGCTGCCGGAGGAAATATCAATGGCGGTCTTGGCTCACACCTTATCCAGTTGAAAGTTTTAAACAACAATAATTTTGAGTATGAGAGTACCCAACTTGCCTTTGACTTTGGCGTTTCTGGTGGGGAGATAAGTGCGATGAACACCAATGCCATCAATAATAACAAATGGTATGTGGCCACAACGAATGGTAAGTTCTTCTACTCAGATGATCGAGGGAGTACCTGGCAGATGTCAAGTCCTCAGGTACCAAATTCAGACGACAGATACGGCTCTGATATTTATGTTTCCAAAACAGACGAAAACACGATCTACGTATCTGGCTCAGGCTATACAACTGCACCCATTGTAAGATCTACAGATGGTGGAATTACATTTGAAGATTTCTCAGAAGGTCTTCCTGAGACTGCTGTTTTTGAATTGGCAGGAAACGAGCGCGAAAACATCCTTTTTGCAGCCACAGAGGCAGGACCTTACGTTTACATTCGGTCGACCAAGCGGTGGCACGATCTTGCAGAATTTCAAGCACCTCACCAAAGATACTGGTCCGTAGAATTTATCCCAGAAATTCAAACAGCAAGGTTTGGGACTTTTGGACGAGGAATTTGGGATTTTAAAATTGACATTGAAGCTAATACTGTTGAAATCGCAGATATTGAGCTTTCCATATACCCCAATCCGACAACATCGATCATAAATTTCAAAGCTGAGAATTCTGAAAAGATAATCGGCTATGAAGTTTTAAGAACTGATGGAAGTTATATCTTTGGAGAAGAAATTACACCAACCTCGAGTAGATCCATTTCTGTATCAGATTTAGATCCGGGGATATATTTACTAAGTCTCAAAACTAGAGAGGGCTATATTTTCAAAAAGTTCATGAAAATATGAGTTCAGAAAATTCTATACTCGGGATTGGATCTCGGGTTAAACATCCAGCCTACGGTGACGGGGTTGTGATAGACATTGATGTAGCAGCCTACTCTGTCTGTTTTATTCAGTACGGTATAAAACTCGTAGGTAAAGAATATGCTAGCTGGGAAATAGTTGATGCTATACCTCACAGTGCTTCTGTAAACTTCACGGAGGCCGAAGAATCCTTGATAAAGATCCTTCAACATTGGTCAGATGCAACTCAAGTCGTTGAGCTTGGAGACAAATGGGATGACGGTATACTCATTTTAAGACCTAAAGACTCCACGCTAAAGGATAAGGAAATTCCAATTGATTCTTTCTTTCATAAGATCGTAATGGTCAGAGATAGATTAAGAGTTATGGAACAACGCATCAATGCAAGCAAAAATTTATCGGACGAAGAAAAAGTAAATCTACAACAATACATTACTAGGATTTATGGAAGTCTGACCACATTCAATGTGCTCTTTAAATTTAAGAAGGATCATTTTGTAGGAGAAAAAACAAATTGATCATGAAGAGATCGGTAATTATTTGCGCAAGCGTAATCCTAACGCTCTGCCTAAATTCCTGTATAGAAATTAGCAATAAATTTACAGCACTACCTCCAGGGCCATGGAGGGGTGTATTGAAACTTCCAGTGAATGCTAGTCCAGCTTCCATTGAAACGATCGAAACTGAAGAGAATCAGATTGTACGCAGATATTCTGAACTTCCTTTCAACTTTTCTGTGGAGTACATCACCGTTGACAGCTTTCAGATTGTCATAACCAATGGACCTGAAGAAGTTACACTCAGCAGTATTAAGTATGGTATCGATAGAGCAACTGCCAAAGACACTTTAATTATAGATTTCCCCGCATATGATACTTATATAAAAGCCATTTACGAAGAAAATTTTATTGAAGGCGCATGGCATGTAAATTATAAAGACAATTACAGCATTCCTTTTATCGCCTATCAGGGTCAGGTTAATCGATTCAAAGTCCCTCCAATCAAACCATCGATTGATATCAATGGAGCTTGGGAAGTGACATTCGATTATGATAAAGGGGATGATGCTTACCCAGCCATCGGAATTTTCAAACAAGAAGAAAATGGCAAACTAACGGGCACTTTTGAAACTGAAACGGGAGATTATCGATTCCTTGAAGGAATAGTCTACGGAGAAAAATTCAATCTTAGTGTCTTCGATGGTTCGCATGCCTTTCTGTTTCAAGCAAAACAAACTGGCGAAAATGAAATTGTAGGCACCTTCAATAGTGGCAAACATTATAAAAGTAATTGGATTGCTAAAAGATCGACCAAAACAGCTTCTTTGACTAGTCCTTATGAGCTTTCTAAGCCCACCCAAACGGAAGCAATAAATTTCACTTTTAAAAACACAGCAGGTCAGGAGGTTTCATTGACAGATAAAAAATTTGAAGGCAAGCCAAAGTTGATAAATATAATGGGAACCTGGTGTCCTAACTGTAGAGATGAGGTAAATTTCTTAATGCAAAATTACAAGCGTATAAATGATGCTGGAATCGAAATTATCAGTTTATCCTTTGAAAGATATAAAGATGAAAAACGATCATTAGAGGCGATCAACCGCTATAAAAAACATATGAAAATTCCTTGGACAATGTTACATGGTGGATACTTTGACAAGGCAGAAGCTACTGAAAAGTTACCATTCATTGACCGAGTAATATCCTACCCAACCCTACTATTTGTTGACGCAGATAATAAAATACAAAAGATACATACTGGGTTCAATGGTCCAGCAACAAAGGACTATCCAGCTTTTGAAAAGGAATTTTTCAATTTAATTAACAGTCTTTAGAAATATTCAAGGAAGCCTCTCATGAAGAAAATCGTTCTTATCACAGGCGCAACCGCAGGCATAGGCCTTGCAACCGCCAAGCAGTTTGCTAAGAAGGGATGTGACTTAGTCATTACAGGAAGAAGAAAAGAAAGATTAGATAAAATCCAAAGCAAGCTAAAGGAAAAATATGGTATAAAAGTAATGCCATTAGCTTTTGATGTAAGAGATAAAAAAGCAGTAAAAAAACAGTTATCTGATCTTCCAAATAAATGGAAAAATATCGACTTGCTTATAAATAATGCAGGATTGGCGAGGGGATATTCTTCTATTGAGGAAGGTAGTATAGATGACTGGGAAACAATGGTTAATACAAATATATTAGGCCTATTATATGTTTCAAAAATTATTGCAAAAGGCATGGTCAAAAGAAAGTCCGGCCAAATAATAAATATTTGTTCATCAGCAGGTCATGAATGTTATCCCAATGGAAATGTCTATTGCGCTAGCAAGCATGCAGTGGATGCCATTACAAAATCCATGCGATTAGACTTGCATGGAAAAGGAATAAGAGTTGGTCAAGTTTCACCCGGCCATGTTGAAGAGACAGAATTTGCAATGGTCCGATTTCATGGAGATGAATTGAAGGCTAGCATTTATAATGACTTTAATCCTCTGACCTCAAAAGACGTCGCAAAAGCCATTTATTTTATGGCAGCTCAACCAGCGCATGTGACCATTCAAGATATTATTTTAATGGGAACACAGCAGGCAGGAAATAACCACATTGATCGAAGTGGACGAAAATTCGATTCAAAAAATAAAAACACAACGTTATGAAATTTAAAACGTTAATAGCCATTTTATGCATGAACTTACCATTAATAATGATGGGTCAAAATGAAGTGGATTTAGGAATCTTTTTAGGCTACGGAGAACATGGCTCAGATGTGCATAGCTGGGGAAGACATGGAGCCATGATTACAGAAAATTCAGCCTTTGCTTGGGGTGCAAATTTAAAATACAATGTTAAACCAGCTTTCGGTTTAAGATTAAATTATTGGAGATCAAAAATTTCGGGGCAAGATGAAACAATAGAACTTCCAGGACACTTACAAAGAGGTTTCTCATTTACCTCCCCTATTTCAGAATTATCCTTGGTTGCTGAATATGACTTTTTAGGAAAAAGAAGGTGGATTCAAAATGACAAAGATGATTCTAAAAATATGGAAGTTACAACCAACAGATTTAGAAAAATGATCACTCCTTATATTTTTGGAGGGATCGGCATGTCATTCACTCAACCTGAAGTGAACTTTAATGGTCGAGCCAACACTGAGATAAATAATGATATATCAAATACCGAAAACACCAACTTTCAAATTCCAATTGGAATCGGTGTGAGATATGATATTTCAGAAGTAATTTATTTGAGTGCGGAAGCTAGTTCGAGAGTTCCTCTAACTGATTACTTAGAAGGAATCTCAGAGTCAGCTAACCCAGACAGAAACGATAGCTATCAGTTTATTGGCCTTAACCTAGGGTTTAGGCTAGGCGCAAATTCAGATTCAGATAAAGACGGAATTTCTGATGCAAAAGATCTTTGCCCGGAAGTTCCAGGACTTGAAATTTTCAGCGGATGTCCTGACTCTGATGCAGATGGTATTCAAGATAAGCTTGACTCTTGTCCGAACACTCCTGGCTTAACGGAGTTTCAAGGATGTCCTGATACAGACCAAGATGGTATTCAAGACTCTGTGGATGATTGTCCTGAAATAGCAGGTATAAAATCTTTGGACGGTTGCCCAGATTCAGATGGAGATGGAATCGCTGACGCAAAAGACAATTGTCCAAATGAAGCAGGGATTGCTTCAAATAATGGCTGTCCAGAAGTACAGATAAAAGATTCTGACAATGACGGGTTTTTAGATGATGTGGATCCCTGTCCAAATTTAGCAGGGTCAGTTAATGGATGCCCTGATTCAGATGGGGATGGGTTCTCAGACAATATAGATCCGTGTCCTTCCGTGAAAGGTATTATTAATGGATGCCCAGACTCTGATAATGATGGTCTTCCAGATAATCTTGATGATTGTCCTAACAGATATGGCTCACGTTCAAATAATGGATGTCCAGCTAGCGGTCCAGTGACCACAACAACACCGTCAACAAGCAATGCGCTATTCATTGATGATATTTATTTCGACACAAATAGATCAATTATAAAAGATCAATACAGATACCGAATTGATGAAGCTGCTACTTATGCTAAAAACAATCCTCAGGCAGAGTTATTAATTACTGGTCATGCGGATGCACGAGATACGGATGATTTTAATTTAAACTTATCTCAGAAAAGGGCGGAGGCAGTTTATCAAGCTTTGGTAAAAAAAGGAATTCCACCATCTCGATTAACCATACAGTATGTTGGGGAAAATAAACCAGCAGCAGATAATCAAACGCAAGAAGGACTGGCTAGAAATAGGAGGGTTGAAATTAGAGCAAGTAATAATTAAAAGCAATAAATAAATTGAAAAGGGAATCATGTAAGTGGTTCCCATTTTTATTGAATTAAATTTACTTCTGGTTGGAGCTTAATCCCAAATCGCTCCAGCACAGATGACTGTACTCTCATGGCATGTTCCCAAAGTTCGGCCCCGGATGCCGCAGCATAATTAACCAAGACTAAGGCGTGTTTCTCATAAAAACCTACATCCCCAAAGCGTTTACCTTTGAATCCTGATTGCTCGATAAGCCATGCTGCAGGGACTTTGGCTTTTGTTTCATCGCTAGTAATAGGATAGAATGGAATCTCGGGATGAGAGACCTGCAATCTTTCAAGCTGATCTATTGAGATGATTGGATTTTTAAAAAAGCTACCGCTGTTTCCAAGCACCTTCGGATCCGGCAATTTGCTATTTCTGATTTTAACAACAGCCTGAGAAATGCTTACAGGGTTTATTACCTCATCTCCTATCTCCTTCAAAATGGCACCATAACTAGTGTTAATATTATGATTCTGTTTTGATAATTTGAGAGTTACAGAGGTGATCACAAAACTACCTTTTAGAGAATTTTTAAAAATGCTGTCTCTATATTTAAAGTCACATTCGGAATTATGCAGCGTAAATATTTTCTTAGAATCGAGGTCAAATAATCGAACACTATGTAGTACATCTTTAATCTCTACCCCATAGGCGCCAATATTCTGAATAGGCGCAGCTCCAACAGTTCCAGGAATCAAGGAAAGATTTTCCAGCCCTCCATAGCCTTCATTCAAACTCCAAAGAACTACCTCGTGCCAGTTCTCTCCTGCTCCAAATTCTATGAGGTCATATTCTTTTTCTGAAACTACAACATCCTTCCCTGGCAATTCTATTAAGAGAATATCCTTTTCCAAGAATTCTGGAATAATTAAAATGTTACTAGCTCCTCCCAGAATGAGAAAATCCTTCTGTTCCTTTTCATCAAAATATTCCTCAAGATCATCTGTCGTTCTAATTTTTATTAGCCGAGCACATTTCACTGGATTGGCAAAACTTAGGAATGAAGTAAGCGCTGCATTTGACTCAGAAATCATTTTTATAAAGCGCTGTTGGGATCGTCAATTTTTTTCATCATTGGACGATTGAAATCATATTGAATTCCAAAATTAAAGGAAGCGGCATCTGTATCTGGATCAAATCCAAATCTCAGCACTCCACTAAGAGCAAACCCTGAAACTCCAAATCCGCCGACCGCTTGAACAATTATCGTTCTAAAGTAATCTCTTGTAACTCCTAGATCAACAAATTCATCTCTGAGTCCATACAATTCTGTTTTATTATATTGAATTCCGCCACCCAAAGAAAAACCAGCTTTTCCCTCTCGATCAAAAGTAGAGAGCCCACCGAAATTTAAGGATCCGATGATTGGAAATGCTACCGCGCCGTATCCTTTGTTTTCGCCGATGGTAAAACCGGTGAAGCCCATATTCGCCTGACCTTCTACAGAGAATGAGAATTTTTTACCCCCTACCCAGATTTTAGGGCCCACGGATAAATTTAAAATGGCGTTGCCGTGAGTAGGGTCTGAAATACCGTCATCTGGATTTTTATACCATTGATATAAATCGTTGGAAGCGACTATCCCATATCCAACTTGAGCCATTAAAGTGAAACTAATGGCTGAAAACGATAAGATTAAAATGTACTTTTTCATGATAAATATTGCACACAAATGTAAGGATTAGTTATTAGGATTAACTTTAATATGAGAAATTTTAAGCTCTAGGCAAATTGTAGACTAGCCAAATTAGAATAAATTCCACTTTTATCCAATATAAGCTCGTCATGGGTTCCGGCCTCTGCAATGGATCCATTCTCTAATACATAGATGCAATCAACATTCTTTATGGTTGCTAAGCGATGCGCAATAATAACAGAAGTACGACCTTCCATCAATTGATCTAGCGCTGCCTGAACTATTTTCTCGGACTCTGCATCTAAAGATGATGTCGCTTCATCTAAGATGAGTATTTTAGGATCTTTCAAGATCGCTCTTGCTATGGCAATCCTTTGTCGCTGACCACCAGATAATTTAATTCCTCTTTCGCCAATGACTGTTTTCAATCCTTCAGGAAACTTCTGAATAAATTCCCAACAATTAGATTTTTTAGCGGCTTCTAATACCTCAGCCTCGGAAGCATAAGGATTGCCATATTGAATATTTTCAAGGATGGTCCCTCCAAATAATTGCACTTCTTGAGGCACCACTCCTATTTGTTTTCTCAAGCCTAAGAGGTCATAATCATTGATTGATCTTCCATCTAATAAAATATCACCGGATGAAATATTATAGAACTTCATGAGTAACTGGGCGATGGTTGATTTGCCACTCCCTGACTGGCCGACAAGCGCAATTTTACCGCCGGTCTCAACTTTAAAGCTGACATTCTTCAATACTTCAATATCCGGTCTTGATGGGTACGTAAATCGGACATTTTTCAGTTCTATTTTGCCATTTAATTTTTCATAGGTTGCCGTGTGAATGTCTTGAATTTCAATTTCATTATCTCGTTCCAGAATATCCAAGACTCTGTCTGTTGCTCCAATAGCAGTGGCTATCTGTGCATATAAATTCCCTAATCCAGCGATGGCCCCTCCGATAACTGCTGTATAAATTACAAAAGACAACAGGTATCCAGCCTCCATTATCCCGTCATTTACCATCCAAGCTCCTTTCCAAAGGATAAAGAGTATGGTACCGAATAAAAGGCTGATGATAAAAGCAAAAAATAGTCCTCTGACTCTTGCGAATCGTAAGGAAATATCAACAATTTCTTTTACCTGTTTTACATATCGATTTGATTCAAACCACTCATTAGTGAAAGATTTCACAATCGAAAAATTGTGCATTGTTTCTTCAACAACTGTGTTAGTTTCGGCAAGCGCATTTTGTCGATTACGAGAGAGCTTACGAATGTATCTACCAAAAATCATCGCCGCAATAACCACCACTGGGAAGGTCATTAACATAATGAGCGAAAGTTGAGGAGTTAAATAGGCAAGGATTGAAATCCCTATGATTAGGGTTACTATTTGTCTTAAAAATTCTGGGAGCGTAATGGCAAAAGTGGTCTGCAATTGTTCTACGTCAGTAGTTATTCTAGAAGTGATCTCTCCGACCCGATTGTTTTCATAATAAGACATGGGTTGAGAAATAAGTCTATCATAAAGATCTTTCCTCATGTCCGCCATTCCTTTTTCACTAACTGTTGCCAAGGCAACGGTCCTGATAAATGATAATGACGCTTGACCGATCACAAGAAAAAATAGGAAAATGCCCAATTGATTGAGTCCAAAACCATACTCCCCTTTTCCCGTAGCTACATTTACTAATTCACCACATACTCCGGGAATTAGCATAAAAATGGAATTCCCCACAATTATCAGAAACATCCCCAAAAAGAAGTAAGCTCTATAAGGCTTGATATATTTTAAAACACGCTTGGCTCGGTTGAGCCCATCTTTGGTTATTTTCTTATGCTCTTCTGTTTTTCTTGCCATAAAGTTTGTTAAGCTAATCTAGTGTTATAAATCCCCAGAAGGTCTAATGGTTTTGAGAATTGGCAAATGTTGGTCAATAATTTTAAAAATGCAGTAATTTCGCATCATTATTTAAATTGATCTATTGAATCGCAAACAGGATATAATATTAAAGGCCGCTCGTTTATTCCGTAAAAAGGGATTTAGTTCAAGCTCTATGCGTGATATTGCCAGCAATGTAGGTATTGAGGCTCCCAGTCTTTATAACCACATAAAGTCAAAGCATGAGATACTTGAAATACTACTTTTAGAGATTGCAGAGGACTTTACTAAAGGGATGAATTCTATTTGCGAAAGCGATAAAAAAGCAAGTCATCTCCTCAAGGAAATAATTGATCTTCACATAACCCTCACAATAGAAAAAACGGATCAAATCGCCTTACTTACCCATGAATGGATCAATCTTACGGGGGATGCAAAGGAGGAATTTATAAAGCATAGAAATGAATATGAAGTTAACTTCAGAAAAGTGATTGAAAAAGGAATTCAGAATGGTGAGTTTAAAAATCTACACATTGATCTTACTGTCTTTTCTACATTATCTACCCTAAGATGGCTATATGCCTGGTATAAATCTAATCCTGAGATGGATATCCTGCGATTAAGAAAGGATATGTACACCTTATTAGTGGATGGATTGATGCTCTAACTTGATTCATTTTACAATTTTAACTATATTTGACTAACAAACGTTAGTTAGCTTGGAATTTTATTCAATCATAATCAAAGAGATCGTCCGTCAAACGAGGGATTGTGTGCAATTAATTTTAGATGTAGGCGCACATAAAGATCAATTTCATCCCTTTATCGCTGGACAATATTTGACTTTTCAGTCAAATGTAGCAGATCAAGAGATCAGAAGATCATATTCCATCTGTTCTAGCCCAAATGAGCAAGAACTGAGCGTAGCCATTAAGCAAATACCAGAAGGTTTGTTTTCAACCTTTGCTAATAATGATCTTAAGGCAGGAGATAAAATACTATGCGCCCCACCCGCTGGTACCTTTTTGAAGAATCATCAAATACTACAAGGGAAGAATCTTTTATGCATTGCCGCCGGAAGTGGAATTACTCCTATGCTTTCTATCATGAAATATCACCTGGAGACCAATACTGAAAATCAGTGTACTCTTCTATATGGGAATCGCTCCAGCAAAAGCATAATATTTAAAGAAGAGCTGGATCATCTGAAAAGTAATTTCATGAATCGTTTTCAGCAATTCCATTTCTTTAGCAGAGAGCAAGGTGTCTCTGAATTATTTAATGGTCGTTTAAGTTTTGACAAACTTTCAACATTATTTGGTTCGGTCTTGAATTTTGAATCTTATGATGAGTTTTTTCTTTGCGGGCCAGAAGAAATGGTGTTGGATATGAAAACTGGATTGACTAAATTATCAGATCCTTCCCACGTGCATTTAGAGCTGTTTTTTACAAACACAGATAAAACCAAAAAAGTAAAATTGCAGAAGACTACAGCGGAGAAGAATATTCTCGAAATAATTCATTTAGGGAAAACTCACCTGATTGAATTGGAAGAAGATTTTACCAATGTATTGGAAGAAGCAACAGCTCAAGGTTTAGACTTGCCATATGCATGTAAGGGTGGCGTATGTTGTACTTGCAAGGCTAAAGTTGATGAAGGAACTGCAAAAATGTTTGTAAATTATGCTTTGGAACCTGAGGAGGTAGATGCGGGTTATGTTTTAACATGCCAATGTTATCCAACAAGTTCCAAACTTGTTATAAATTATGATAAAGCACTTTAAGTTATGGATAAATTCGAACAAGTATTTCAAACCAAACTAGACCGAGAAGAAAAGATTGAACCAAAGGATTGGATGCCAGAAAAGTATCGTAAAACTTTGATTCGACAAATTTCTCAGCACGCCCATTCAGAAATTGTAGGTATGCTTCCAGAAGGCAATTGGATTACCCGAGCACCGACGCTGCGACGTAAAATTGGTCTTTTAGCAAAGGTCCAAGATGAGGCAGGTCATGGCTTATACTTGTACAGTGCTGCGGAAACCCTAGGGATAGAAAGATCAACACTTTTTGATCAACTGCATGAGGGCAAAGCTAAATACAGCAGTATTTTCAACTACCCTACCATAAGCTGGGCAGATATAGGCGCCATTGGATGGTTGGTAGACGGTGCCGCCATAATTAATCAAGTAATGCTAACAAGGGCATCTTACGGACCGTATGCGCGAGCAATGGTGAGAATCTGTAAAGAAGAAAGTTTCCATCAAAGACAGGGTTATGAAATGATGGTGACTCTGTCCAATGGAACTGAGGAGCAAAAAGAATTGGCGCAGGACGCTTTGAACAGATGGTGGTGGCCTTCACTTATGATGTTCGGTCCTAATGATTCAGAATCTACGCATTCCGCTCAATCAATGGCTTGGAAAATTAAGAGAAAATCTAACGATGATTTAAGGCAACAATTTATAGACATTACTGTTCCTCAAGCAGAATATTTAGGCTTGACCATTCCTGATGATAAATTGAAGTGGAATGAAGAAAGAGGTCACTATGATTTTGGAGAAATAAATTGGGAAGAATTCTGGGAAGTAGTTCATGGAAATGGCCCATGCAATAAAGAACGTTTAGAAAAAAGAGTGCAGGCGCATGAAAATGGAGCATGGGTGCGAGAGGCTGCCCTGGCTTATTCAGAAAAATTAAATGAAGCCGTTCAATCATAAATTATGGATAAAAAGAATTGGCCCTTATGGGAAGTATTTTTAAGAAGTAGAAGTGGATTAAACCATGTACATGCAGGGAGTCTGCATGCTTCTGATTCAGAAATGGCTTTGAATAATGCAAGAGATGTTTATACAAGAAGAAATGAAGGTGTTTCTATATGGGTCATAGAGTCTAAGAACATCATTGCAAATGACCCTTCTGAAAGCGAATCTTTTTTTGAGCCAGCGAGTGATAAGATTTATCGTCATCCGACTTTTTATGAAATGCCTGATGAACTAAAACATATATAAATGTTGAAAGAAAAAATTTCCGCATATGCTATATTACTCGGTGATCAATCTTTAATCTTGGGTCAACGATTAGGTGAACTGTGCGGGCACGGACCTATTCTGGAAGTGGACATTGCTTTAACTAATATTGCACTGGACCTATTGGGTCAGGCTAGATTGTATTATCAACTGGGAGCAGACTTTTCTGAGACCTATGAATCAGAAGATCAAATTGCCTTTCTGCGTAAAGAAAAAGAATACCGCAATTGTGTGCTTCTTGAAATGCCAAACGGTGATTTTGGAGATACCATCGTACGTCAATTCTTGTTTGATGTCTTTCATCAAATGTTTCTTGAGGAGTTAAAGCAAAGCAATGAGAAGCGATTACAAGCCATTGCTGAAAAGTCTATAAAAGAAGTTACCTACCATATGAACTTCAGTAGTGATTGGATATTAAGGTTAGGTAAGGGGACGGAGGTCAGTAATCAAAAAATTCAAAAAGCGGTAGATACACTCTGGCCGTATACGAAGGAGCTTGTTCATTCTTCAGCCTTGGAAAAGGAAATGCATGAGTTTGGTATTGCACCACTTTTAGATGAATTAGAAGAAAGATACTATGCTAAGGTAAGGACTAAATTTGCGGAAGCGGATATAAAATTACCAGAAGATAAATGGTCACAAATTCAAGGTAAGACCGGATTACACACGGAGCATTTTGGCTATATTTTGTCAGACCTACAATACCTTCAAAGAAGTTATCCGAATAGTAAATGGTAGACACCAAGGAACATATTGCGATTGAAGAGGTATGGAAAATTCTTGAATCCGTCCCAGATCCTGAAATTCCAGTAATTAGTATCGTCGAACTTGGGGTGGTCAGGGATGTGAAAAGAATCGAAGATAGTATTGATATAATCATCACACCCACCTATACCGGTTGTCCTGCTATGGACATGATATCCGTTATGATAAAAGCTGCGTTGGAGGATCATAAAATTACGAACTATCAGCTAAAAACTATTCTGACGCCACCATGGACTACGGACTGGATGAGTGCGGAAACAAAAGATAAATTGAAGGCCTACGGGATAGCGCCTCCAGCAGAAAATACACAAGATAAAAATAGCATATTAGGACATTCAATTACGGTTGCTTGTCCTCAATGTGATTCAAGCAACACTGTTATGCTAAGTCAATTTGGAAGTACCCCTTGCAAATCCTTGTATAAGTGCAATGATTGCCTTGAGCCTTTTGATTATTTTAAATGTCACTAATGGAATCCTCAATTCTTTTTGAAAAGAAAAACGGTGTAGGAATTATTTCTCTTAACCGACCCACTGCTTTTAATAGTTTTAATAGAGAAATGGCACTAGCCTTTCAGGAACAATTTAAAAGTTCTATGAATGATAAGGACATTAGATGCATTGTCATTACTGGTTCAGGGAAGGCCTTTTGTGCTGGGCAAGATCTGAAAGAGGTTACCTCTCCTACGGAGAATCCAGGATTCAGAAAAATTCTGGAGGAACACTTTAATCCAATTGTAAAGCTTATAAGATCTTCTGATAAGCCTGTGATCGCCGCAGTAAATGGTGTTGCAGCTGGTGCTGGCGCAAATATAGCGCTGTCCACTGACTTTGTTATAGCAAAGAATTCTGCATCATTTATTCAAGCCTTCATTAACATCGGCTTAGTTCCTGATTCTGGTGGGACAAAATCTATCATTGATCGTGTCGGCATAGCCAAGGCAAAAGAGCTGATGATGCTAGGAAGTAAATTGACTTCTTCTGATGCAGCCCAACTTGGTCTTATCTACCGGTCTGTTCCTGATGAGGCATTTGAAAGCACTGTGACGGATTTAGCTGAAAAATTGGCGAAAATGCCAACCTATGCATTGGGCTTGACAAAGAAAATGATTCATGCAGCTTCAGAAAACACTTTTGATCAGCAATTGGATATGGAAAAAGAATCTCAGCTCTTAGCTGCAGCTTCCGAGGATTATGAAGAAGGAGTACAGGCATTTTTAGAAAAAAGAAAAGCAGAATTTAAAGGAAAATAATATGAAAAAACTCAAAAATTATATCGAAGGAAAATGGGTTGAAGGTGGTGGCGATGGTAGAATGCTTTTCAATGCGATCAATGGTCAGGAGATTGCTTTGGCTAGTACCAAAGGAATTGACTTTGAAGGAATGCTTACTTATGGCAGAACTAAGGGCCGTAGTCTAGCGAAAATGAACTTTCTTGAAAGAGGGCTTATGCTTAAAAAATTAGCACTGCACCTTACTTCAATTAAAGAAAAATTTTATCCTATTTCATATCAGTCTGGGGCGACTCGGGCGGACAGCTGGATTGATATCGAAGGTGGTTTTGGTAACCTTTTTGCCAATGCCAGTTTGAGAAAAAAGTTAGGGAACGAATCTTTTCTAGTCGAAGGCGATCATATCGGATTATCTAAAGGTGGGACCTTTATTGGTCACCACATCATGGTGCCAAAAGGTGGTGTTGCAATTCATATTAATGCCTTTAATTTCCCAGTCTGGGGAATGCTGGAAAAGTGTGCTGTGAATTGGATGGCAGGCATGCCTGCTATTGTGAAACCGGCAACAATAACCTCATATCTCACCCATGCAGTAGCAAAAGAAATAATAGAATCTGGAATATTGCCAGAAGGTAGTCTTCAACTTTTATGTGGTTCTGCAGGAAGTCTTTTAGATTTTGTAGAGAGTGCAGATGTTGTAACATTTACCGGTTCTGCGACTACCGGTCAAATGCTCAAAGCGCATCCTAGAATAATTTCAGAATCGGTCCCATTCAATATGGAAGCTGATTCACTTAACTCAGCCATACTTGGAAAGGATGTAACCCCTGACTCGGAAGAGTTTGGTATTTTCATCAAAGAAGTTCGAAGAGAAATGACTGTTAAGTGCGGTCAGAAATGTACTGCTATACGTAGAATTATAGTGCCTGACAATTTACTTGAAGATGTACAGATTGCGCTAGGGCAAGCATTAGGAAAAGTGGTCATTGGAAATCCTGAGAATGAAAAAGTAAGGATGGGATCATTGGCAGGATTTGAACAAGTAGAGGAAGTGCGCGCTCGAATTGAAGACCTTAAAGGAGATGCTGAAATTGTCTTCGGTAATCCGGATGGTGTCATAGAAACAATCGATGCAGATAGTTCCAAAGGGGCTTTCTTCTCTCCTGTATTGCTCAGAGTAGATAATCCTCATACTGCAGAAAAAGTACACTCAGTTGAAGCCTTTGGGCCTGTCAGCACAATAATGCCATATTCTGATGTTGAAGATGCCATTGAATTGAGCCGAAAAGGGAAAGGTTCTTTAGTGTGCTCCATAACTACAAAAGATACCAACATTGCCAAAGAATTCACTTTAGGTGCTGCTACACATCATGGAAGAATTTTGATTCTAAATTCCGAATGTGCGAAAGAAAGTACTGGCCATGGTTCGCCCTTACCGCTGCTCGTGCATGGAGGTCCAGGAAGAGCAGGTGGTGGTGAAGAAATGGGCGGCATACGAGGAGTCAAACATTATCTGCAAAGATGTGCTATTCAAGGAAGTCCGAGTTTTATAAGTAAGGTCACAAATGTTTATCAACAAGGTGCTGAAGGGATTGAGAAAGATAAGCATCCATTCCAGATGCATTTTGAAGAACTTGAAATTGGACATACTTATCATACCGCGAAGCATACAGTAACAGAGGCAGACATTACTAATTTTGCCAATGTTAGTGGTGATCACTTTTATGCCCACATGGATGGTACCTCTTTGGAAGGGACCATTTTTGAACAAAGGGTGGCTCATGGATATTTTATTCTTTCAAAGGCAGCTGGCTTGTTTGTAGATGCGAAGAAAGGTCCAGTACTTTTGAATTATGGAATTGATGAATGTAGATTTACTAAGCCTGTGTATCCTGGAGCAACCATTGGTGTTCGATTTTCCGTTAAGGAAAAAATTGATCAGGAAAAGAAAGATGAAGAAGACATCGCCAAAGGGATCGTAAAATTCTTAGTGGATGTTTATGATGAAACAGGTGAAACTGTAGCTTTAGCTACGATACTTACAATGGTAAAAAAGATTAATCAGGAAGAATAGGAAGAAAAAGTTGCTTACTCTTTGAGTGCAAACGCTTTTTCATTGAAGCCGCCGAATATTCCGTAACCGTCAACAATGTTGGAATAATTAGCAGATCCATTTCCAGTTATTGAAGAGATAGGATAGGTTTCATTTTTTTCATTCAGCATATAAGTGTAAAGCTGTTCTGAGACAGCAACAACATTTATAGAAAGCTCAGAGCCATCAAATGCTTGTTCAGGTGAATAGTTTGGAAGACTTGTTCTAGGAGCACTTATGGTTATTATTCTTGCCTCAGTAGAACCATCAGAAACGGCCTCTTGTTTTGGTATAAAATTATAATCCTTCGAGGTTCCGCCATTACTGCCTGCAAAGGTTTCACCGTATTGACCCTCTTGATTATTACCTCCGCCAGCTACAGTTGATCCTGTGTATAAAAATTTCCAAGCTAGGTAGTTATCTAAACCTGCCGGAATATCTGGTTCAAATGAGATAATAACATTCTCACCAGTATCCGTAATTTCTATGTCTAAGTTGTGTAAGGTTATATCCCCCATTAAAGGAACATATGTTGCAGAAATACAAGTTTCATAACCTTCTGCTTCTACCTGTAATTGATATCTACCTCCTGTGGTAGGACTAGCACCAATACTTTTGTATATCCCATTCCCTACATATTCAAAGGTGAAAGTTTCAACGGTATTAAAATCTTTTACTGTGACTTTAGCATTTCCCACATAACCTTCATCAACTTTTTCTTCAAGCGCATGCGCTGTATGCATTACTTTTACTTCAAAATCTGAACTTGGATTAATGTAGGCTTCAACATACAATGATGGTACAAATTCAGAGGGTTCATTGTAGCAAGAACTCACTGAAATACAGATAGAAAGAAAAAATAATATGTTGAATTTGGTTTTCATTCGTAAAGTCATACTAAATATACAACAAAATTCAATTAAATATTCTACTGTAGCCGTTAAAATCAGTAGGAAATTGTAAAATTTAAATTTGGCAAGATGGGCAGTAAACCAACATTTCGCTCTTCAAGAAAGCGGTTTGGGTCATCGCTGGGGATTAAGTAGTTGTAAAATACATTTTTTCTATTGTAAACATTATATACGCTAAGTTGGGCGGTAATAATTGACTTCTCTAGTGATTTGGTGTAGGTTAAACTCAAATTTAAATGATGGAAATCGGGTAAAGTTCTCGAATTTCTTGTTTCTGCTGCAAAAGTAGGAGGAGAAGAAGGGATTCTAGTAATCGGTAAGGTATATCTTATTCCAGTGCCATAAATAAATTTAGCAGCTAAGGCCCAGGATTTATTTAAATAAAAATTGCCTTGCACTGTCAGGTTGTTTGGTCTATCATGACGAGCAAAATACTCTTCATTTAGATTGGAGGTGGGGAAATTATGTCTGGTGCGTGAATAATGATAGGAAATAAGCCCTTGTATTTTTGCTGAAACATAATTTAAAGAAGCTCCAAAACCAAAAGAAAATCCCTGCCCTATAATTATCCGATCTCGCCAATCTGGAGGAATAGATAATCCTCCTACAACCTCATCTGAGTTGTACAACAAGGCATAATAAATATCTGATTCAACATCATATTCCTTCAAATCTAGAAGCCTTTTGAAATATGCAGAGGATTTAAACAACCAACCTTTTTTAAATTTATACTCGTGCAATAATTCTAAACTTCGTGCTCGTGATTCAGGGATGTCCTCCCCATTAGATGGGATCCAAAGATCAGAAGGTAAGGCGGGACCTGGATTTACCAATAAATGAACATATTGATGGTGAAATCCTCCACTGAGTTCTAACTGATGGTTTTTAATCGCCCCTAATATTTTTACTCTTGGTTCTACATTTATGCCATTCAGTAATGAAAACGAAGAAATATTAATACCATACTTGACACGGAAATTTTCAAACAATTCAAAGTCATTTTCAGCAAAGCCAATAAGTTCGTAAGCCTCAAACTCTTCTGCAGCTGAAGTAAATACTTCAATGGTAGAAACAGGACTAAATAAACTTTCTTCCAGGCTAGGAATAAAATTATGTTGAATAGCTTTTGCACCAACTTTCAAAATACCTAGCTTTGATTCGTACACATTGATTGACAAGGATGCCATTTTACTTTTAATGTTAGACTCTGTACTTATCCTAGCCGTGAGATCTTGATCAATTTCAGTTAAAGAAGATTTAGAATAAGTCCCAATTCCAGTCAAGTTAAAATTGGAAAAACCTATGACAAGGTGACTAAAGACATTCTTACCAATATTTGAATTCCATTGAAGACTACCAAGTTCATTTCCCCATCTTATTTCATTTCTTGCATTAAATGAAACTGACTCAGGAGTAGATTGACCTCTATCAAACAAATTAATTTGATCTCCTCCTCTATAATAGGTGAAGCTGAGCCTATTGGTGGGTGTTATTTTATGATGGACTTTGGCGTAAAAGTCAAAGTAATTTATTTTACTTTCTTCAAATCTGAAATTTCTTTTTAGAAAAGGTTTTGCAAGAGCTCCTACCCAACTATACTTCCCACTTAAAGAATAAGCCGTCTGATTTTTACGTATTGGTCCTTCTGTATGAAAATCAGCACCGGCTAGGGATACACCAGCCTTTGTAAAAGTTGATCCTGTATTGCCTTCATTAATTTTTACATCAAGCACTGAAGATATCCTACCGGAATATTCCGCAGGACTATTGCCGGTATAAAACTTCATGTCCTTAATCGCTGAAGAAACAAAAATCGAAGAAATGCCGCCGACATGCGAAATATCATAGATGTTCATTCCATCTAATAAAATTAAATTCTGATCTGGAGACCCACCTTGAACTACAAAACCCGATTGTGCTTCATTGCCATTTTGGACCATGATTTGGTTCTTTACTTTTTCCAATTCCTCTTCTGAGCCAAAAGGACTAAAGCTTGGAATATTACTATTCTTCAGATATTCTTGTGGCGTTTGAATTTGCTGTTCTGAATCATTTTCATTTATAGGAGTAATTATAATTTCTGGTGAGTCATAATTTGAATACAATTCAATGGCCATCTTAGACCTAGATTCTTTAAAAAGGATTCTCTTAAAATCGTAGGTCAAAGAATTAAACACAACATAAACAGAATCGATTTTAGGCAGTCGAAGGTAAAAATAGCCTTCATCCGTTGATGAGATAAACTTATTGTGATCAGGTATGGACACCGAAGCTCCAGGAATTGATTCCTTGGTATCTCCATCTCGAATCACGCCAGAAAACTCTAGAAAGGAGCGCTTTTTTCGAAACAATAAAATCTTTTTAGAAGACTTTAATTCATATTCTATATTCTGGGCGGTGAACAATTCATCAAATAAGTCTTTGATTAATAGTTCTTTGGGTAAATTAAAATAGATTTGATCTTCTAGAATGTTTGAACTATAACTAAAACTGAGCCCTAATTCTTTTTCTAAACTTGAAATTATAGATTTGTAGGAAGTATCTACAGCGGAAGGATTCCACTTCGTTTTTAAAATATCTTGAGAAAAAAGTTGTGAAGTAAGAAACAGTAAAATACTGGCAAGTATTAACTTTTTCTCTATCATCCACAGTTTAGATTTGTGAATGAGTATTTCCCATTATCGTTATTTATAGAATATTCTAAAGACACAATTTTAGATAATTCTTGAAGAATGATATTGAGATCATCGGTTTTAAATTCCGAAGTTATTTTACAATTGCTTTGTTTTACAATTTTGGAAAAATCAAATTTTAGATCGTAATGTTTTTGAATGTCTTCGAGCACAGTTATAATAGGAACATTGTCGAAGTGTAAAATTTTGTCTTTCCAGCTTAATATATTTTGATCATTGTTTTCATATTTAGTGTATGAACCATCGATCAATTCTAAAACGTCTCCTTTGGTCAAAATTATTTCTCTGTCTAGTGTATGTACTCCTACTTTACCTGACTCAACAACAACTTTGAAACTGTCATCGCTTACATTAACGTTGAATGAAGTTCCTAAGACCTCAATAAATCTTCCTTTACTCAATTGTATTCTGAAAGGTCGTTCAACATCTTCTTCGATGTTAAAAAAGGCCTCCCCTTTTAGGCTTACTTCTCTGATTTTTTCAAAGGAAGATAATCTCTCAATTGAAGAATTCTGATTCAAATGAATGTTGGAACCATCTGGAAGAAAGAAGGTCTCCATATTTTTAGAAGCTATATAAGTTGTGGGTACTTCCACTTTTTCGGGATCAGTAGAAAGATAAACGCCCAAGCCGAGAATAAAAATTAATAAAAGTGCTAGCCACAATTTCAGCGATTTTAGTGGGTTAGGCTTATTCATTTTATTCTGCAGACGATTGTAGCCAGCTTGCGTATTAAATTCACGATAATCGTTCATACTTCCTCCTTCTGTGACAATCCGATTGATTTCCTGATAGATTTCTAAATTAGCTTTAGTTTCCTCTTTCCACAATTTCAATTGTTCGTACTCCGCTGAAGATTTCGATTTATTTAATATTTTAAGAATTGCCGATTGTATATCCATTAACTATATCTCGTAATTTGTTAAGTCCTTATTTATTAGCTCTCTAAGTTTAATCACTGCTTTGGCCATATGATTTTCTGCTGTTCTTCTTGAAATGTCCATATGCTTAGCAATTTCGTCGAAAGTTAGTCCATTTTGTGTCCTTAGCAAATATACCTCTTTTCTTTTAGGCGATAATTGTCGCACAGAACGTTTTAGGGCCTCCTTAAACAAAAATAAGTCTTCCTTGAGACTCGGATCTTCCTCCATAGCCTTAGATATATCAGCATAATTTCTTTCATGCTTCGATCTTATTGATCCACTTCTGATTATTGCTAGGGCATTGTTTTTTACTGCTGAAAAAAGGTAGGATTTAAATTTCCCTTCCTCGATGATAATTTTCTTGCGATTATTCCAGAGCTTAGCAAAGGTTTCAATGACTACGTCTTCTGCATCCATGTCATTTTGCAGTATTTTATACGCATAATTACAAAGTACATTGTAAAAATTATCAAATATGAATTTGAAACCCTCCTCGTTTTTCCAGTTCAAACAACCTATTTTTCATTCTAAAGATGCCAATAAAATTTTAAATGGGGAAGATTTTCAATGCCAACTCCATGGCTTCTTCAAAGGCTGAAATTGAAAGACCCTGACTTTCAACGGATTTTCTGAAATATTTGATTAAATTTTCTGTTGGCATATTTCCTGTTAAATCATCTTTTGCCATTGGACATCCTCCATAACCTTTAATCGCTCCATCAAATCTGTAGCAACCAGATTCATAGGCGGCTTGAACTTTTTCCTCCCATTCATCGGGTCTGGTGTGAAAATGTGATCCAAATTCAACATCTGGATAAGGCGGAATCAGATTTTTAAAAAGATACTTAATATTCTGTGGATTAGCGACGCCTATGGTATCGGATAAAGCAATAATCTTGATCCCTTCATTGGCTAGCTTGTCTACCCATGCCTGGCAAATTTCTACATTCCATGGATCACCGTAAGGATTTCCAAAACCCATGGATAAGTAAACCACTAATTTTTTGTTCGCTCGGAGGCAAATTTCTTGGATATCTTTCACACGATCGAAAGATTCCTCAATGGTTGCATTGGTATTTCTACGCTGAAAAGTTTCACTGATTGAAAAAGGATAACCTAGATAAGTAATCTCTTCAAATTGAGAGGCATCATTAGCGCCGCGGAGGTTTGCTACAATCGCCAAGAGCTTGGTGTGACCCTCTTCTAGGTCCAAACCTTTAAGAACATCTGCCGTATCTTTCATCTGAGGAATGGCCTTTGGAGAAACAAATGAGCCGAAATCAATGGTCTCAAAACCAACCTTTAAAAGTTGATTGATGTATTTAATTTTTGAGGCTGTAGGTATGAATTCATGAAGTCCTTGCATGGCATCCCTAGGGCACTCTATAATTTTCAATATCTTGGCTGTTGAATCCACACTGCAAGGTACAAATTGCTGTAACAAAATTGTGAATTGGATGTTGATTAGGTAAGTAATAGAAAGGTAAAAATGAAACAAAATTTAGTTGTTGTCGGGTACATTTTGCTTGTCGTGGGATTTCTATCAATTATACTCGGCATGGTGGGAATTAATCTTAGTTATCTAGCCTGGCTCGAAAACTTTGGTCGCTTACCGGCCTTCATTGTCAAATTAGCCTTCGTCGTTTTTGGCTTAATCATCATGTATGTTGCCAAAACAAACAATGAACAAGTATAATCTCTTCAATTTAGGCTTAAAATTTGCCTTGAGCACCTTGAGATATTGACTTAATAATGCTAATTTTGGCGTTTATTGTAAATAATACACTAACTAATATATTATGGCTAAAAAGAAAATAGCAATAAATGGCTTCGGAAGAATCGGAAGATTAACCCTAAGAAACCTACTTGAAAACAGAAATGTTGAGGTTGTTGCAATCAACGACTTGACTGACAATGCAACTTTAGCACATCTACTAAAATACGATAGTGCGCATGGAATTTTAGATCAGAAAGTAACTTCTGATGAAGATTCAATCAAGGTTGGAAGAAAAACAATTGCAGCTTTTACTGAAAGAGATCCCTCTAAATTGCCTTGGAAAAAATTAAAGGTAGATGTAGTTATTGAATGCACAGGCGTATTCAGAACAAAAGACACAATGCAGTTACATGTCAAAGCAGGCGCTAAAAAAGTTTTACTATCCGCTCCAGCAAAAGGTGATGGTGTAAAAACAATCGTACTTGGTGTGAATGATTCTGAACTTAAAAAGACAGATAAGTTTGTCAGCAATGCTTCTTGTACAACTAATTGTCTTGCACCAGCTATGAAAATCCTCAATGATAACTGGGGTATTGTTACTGGAACAATGACAACAACACATGCCTACACTTCGGACCAGAATATTCAGGATGCACCCCACTCTGATCTAAGAAGAGCTCGTGCTGCTGCATTCAATATTATTCCTACGTCAACGGGTGCTGCCAATGCGGTAGGGAAAGTTTTACCTGAATTAAAAGATAAGATATTTGCGATGGCTATAAGAATTCCAGTAATCACTGGATCTTTGGTTGAGCTTACCGTTGAAACTGCAAAAGACGTTACTGCAGAGAAAGTAAATTCTGTCTTTAAGAAATATTCTAAAAAAGATTTCAACGGAATCTTAGAATACAGCGAGGCTCCATTGGTATCTTCTGACATTGTTAGAAACCCACATTCTTGCATTTTTGATTCCGCTTTGACATTGAAAAAAGACAAGCTAATTAAAGTTGTTTGTTGGTACGATAATGAGGCTGGTTATTCTGCAAGACTTGCTCAACTTGCGACTAAACTTTAATACTTAATAACATGCTCACTGAAGTTTCAAATAAGAAGGTATTGGTCAGAGTGGATTTTAATGTTCCGCTCGATGCTGATTTTAAGATAACTGATGATACAAGAATCAGAAAGGCTCTGCCGACCATTAAATATTTACTTTCTAATGGAGCTTCAGTGATTTTAATGTCTCACCTCGGAAGACCTCTAAAGAATAAAAAGGAGGATGGATCCTTGGATGTGCAAAAATTCACCCTTAGACACGTGGTTGAGCATCTTGCTGAATTAACGGAAACAAAGGTTCATTTTGCGAATGATTGCATTGGTCCTGAGGCATTTGACAAAGCCCTTGCTCTTAATTCAGGCGAGATCCTATTATTAGAGAATACAAGGTTTCATGAAGGTGAAAAAAATGGCAGCGATGAAATGGCTGCTAAGTTGGCCAAACTAGCTGACCTTTATATCAACGATGCTTTTGGGACGGCTCACAGAGCGCACGCTTCGACCACGACTGTGGCCAAGTATTTTAAACCTAATGAGCGTTCCCTTGGCTTACTTATGGAGGCTGAAATCGCGAATGCTGATAAGGTTTTAAAAAGCCCAAGTCGACCTGCTCTTGCCATCTTAGGTGGTGCGAAGGTTTCTGATAAAATTAAATTAATTGACCGGCTGATGGAGTTTGTCAATGTTATTTTAATAGGAGGAGGAATGAGCTATACTTTCATTAAAGCCGCCGGTGGTAGCATAGGTAACTCATTGGTAGAGGACGATTATCTCGATCTTGCCAAAGAATTGGTTGAAAGAGCAAAGGAGCTAAACGTAGAATTATTAATACCAGAAGATTCATTAATCGCTAGTGGATTCTCCAACGATGGTGATGTTGAAATAGCTCAAAGTCACTCCATAAGAGAAGGTTGGATGGGTTTAGATATTGGTCCAAAGGCTATCAAAAGTTACGAAGCAGAAATATTGAGAGCAAAGACAATCCTTTGGAATGGGCCAGTCGGTGTTTTTGAATTTTCAAATTTTTCAAAGGGTACTTTTGCTATCGCACAAGCGGTAGCTGACGCTACAAAAAAAGGGGCTTACTCAATGATCGGTGGTGGAGACAGTGTGGCAGCCATAAGTCAAGCAGGGCTTGATGATGACGTGAGTTTTGTATCGACTGGTGGAGGTGCTATGCTTGAATATCTTGAAGGGAAAAAATTACCAGGAATTGCTGCCATAAATTCTTCTGAATTTGTAGCCTCTGATTCTTAAGTATTACCCGCTCGTGTGATCGGAAACAATTTTCCAAGCACCGTCTATTTTCTTCCAGACTAACGTAAAGTATCCACTCGCAGGGCCATCTTTAGCTACTAGATTATATTTTCCAAGGACATAAGCTGCATTGGCATTCAGCGGTACAAGATCAATGATATCAAAGGTCAATTTACCCATGATTTCTGCATTAGGATAGGCGCGCTTGTAATTATTTTTGACATTTTCAAAGCCATAAGTAAATCCCTTCTTCCCTCCGAAACTCAGTTTTTCAGATTCCCAATACCCTTTCATAAATTCATCTACATCACCTTGAGACCAAGCTAATTCCTGAGCGCGCATGATTTTCTCAATGGCTTGGGCATCTGCTGTAAAATCAATAGGAGCATTCATCTTTTTTGTAGAGGAACACGAGGCAAGAATCAATAGAACAGCAATGGAGAAAATGCCTTTCATAAAATTTCTTTTTGAGTCATTATTTCTTTCATAGATTGCTGTAAAACTAAGGCCTTCTGTCTAGCTGCGTCGGCGAAGTCTTTATCCTTGGAAGCATATATTATTCCTCTTGAAGAATTCACTAGGATTCCACAATCTTTAGTTATGCTTGCATCTGAAACTTGCTGGAGGTCACCTCCCTGCGCTCCAACTCCTGGGATTAGAAAAAAGTGGTCAGGGACTAAGCCTCTAATCTCCGCTAATTGCGCTGGATGTGTAGCCCCGACAACATACATTAGATTTTCAGGACTCCCCCAGGTTTTAGAGCTATTTATGACTTTTTCGTACAGCTTTACTCCTTGAGCATCTGCTATGTTTTGAAAATCACTGGAGCCTGCATTAGAGGTTAAAGCGAGTAGAATAACCCACTTCCCCTCATGACCAAAAAATGGTTGGACAGAATCGCTTCCCATGTATGGGGCGATCGTTAATCCATCTGCTCCCAGGTCTTCAAAAAACGCTTTTGCATATCTTTGACTGGTATTGCCTATATCTCCCCTTTTTGCATCAGCAATGATAAAATGATCTTTACCAATATAATTTATCGTTTGCCGCAAGGCTCGCCATCCTATTTCACCATAACTTTCGTAAAATGCGACATTGGGTTTATAGGCTACACAGAGATCTCTGGTGGCATCAATGATTGCTTTATTAAATTCAAATATTGGGTTATCGGTTGTAAGGAGGTGTTCTGGTATTTTATCAAGATCAGTATCTAAACCAACAGAGAGATAGGAGGCTCTCTGTTTGATGATCTGCACGAGCTGACTTCTATGCATCTATCCCTATTCCATTAACGGCCTCCACGGCAATGATTGAAGGAATTTTTTGTTTTACGGTCTGCTCAATTCCAGCTTTCATTGTCATTTTCGACATTTGACATATCTGACAATTGCCGAGCCATTTCACTTTCAGAATCATATCATCTGTAAGGTCAACGACTTCAACATCTCCTCCATCCACCTTTAGATGTGGACGAATTTCATCCAAGGCTTCGTTAATTTTTAGAAGTAATGCCTGTTTGTCAGTGGCTACCATATTACAAATATATCTTAATTTAACGTTTCTATGTAGTTCTTACAATTGAAGTTGGTGCCATTGCTTCATTTCTTATGGACACCTGCTGGATAAGCTTCTTAGATATTTTAGAAAAAATATCAAAAAACAAATGCTCCTTTTGAAGGACAGCTGGACTTCCATTATCACCTCCTTCTCGTGCCGATTGAATTATTGGCACCTGCCCTAGCAGCATCGAGTTCGCCATTTTCGCAAGCTTCTTGCCACCACCTTCGCCAAACAAGAAATATCTTTTATCAGGCATTTCCTCTGGGCTAAACCAAGACATATTTTCAATAACCCCTAAGACAGGAACATTGACATTATCAAGTCGGAACATATTCATGGCCTTAACAGCGTCAATCACTGCAACCTCTTGAGGTGTTGTAACCATAACTACCCCTGTTACAGGCACTGTCTGAACCATGGTTAATTGAATATCTCCGGTACCAGGTGGTAGGTCAATGATCAGAAAATCAAGCGGTGGCCAGAGGCATTCACCTATAAATTGCTTGATAATTCCACCAAGTCTAGGCCCCCTCAGTACAACCGCCTGTTCTGGTTCGACTATAAATCCTATAGATATGACTGGCATTCCATCCTTTTCTAGTGGGACTATGACGTTTCTGCCGTATAACTTGGTAACCTTTGGTCTTTGTCCGCTCAGTCCTAGCATGGTCGGGATCGAGGGTCCATATAAATCTGCATCTAATAGCCCAACTTTATATCCAAGCTGCTTAAGATTAAGGGCAAGATTGGTTGAAATGGTAGATTTTCCGACCCCTCCTTTTCCACTAGCGACTGCAATGATATTAGCAACCTGTGGGAGTGGTTTTATATTTCCAGAATCATCTTTGAAGTGAATATTTACTTCAGCCTGTGGAAATTCCTGTTTCAATTTGTTGACAATTTCCATATATATGGCAGACCGAGCCTCAGCGTCCTTAGATCTTGTGGAGATCGTCATTCCGATATCATTCCCCCTTACCTTCAAATCCGAGACCATTTTCATACTAACGATGTCCTGACCTGTGCCAGGGTCCTTTACCCCTTGCAGAATATTAACGACTAGATTGTTATCCATTCTCTATTTAAGTTGTTTATCAAAGGTAAAACAATCCTAAGTATATAATAGTTTGCTTATTTTTGAGAAGAGTTTGAAGTAATAGCAGCTAATGAAAATTCATCGTTCACTAGGGGATCTTCCTAGTTTTAAAAATTCCGTGATAACCTTTGGTACTTTTGATGGAGTACACCTTGGCCATCAAAAAATCATTCGGCAAATTATCTCCGTCGCCAAAGAAACGAAGGGCGAAAGCATAGTTGTCACTTTTGATCCTCACCCAAGATCCATCATATATCCCAAGGATGACTCTTTAAAGTTATTAACAACCCTTGATGAGAAACTTGAACTTTTCGAGAAAACGGGCTTAGACCACCTTGTAATTCTGCCTTTTACCATCGAATTTTCACAAATACCTGCTCGAGAATATGTCGATCGATTTATCATTAAAAATTTTAACCCTACATGCGTCGTCGTTGGATATGATCACAGGTTTGGCTTAAATAGACAAGGCGATTATAATTTACTTCAAGAATATGCCGCTCAAGGCAAATTCAAGTTGATCAAGATTGAGAAGCAGGTCATTGATGAAAACACCATCAGTTCAACGAAAATTAGGAAATCAATAAATGAAGGAAATGTAAGCCAGAGTAATCTATTACTTGGTCACAATTATAAAATTTCTGGAGAAGTCGTTCATGGAGATAAAATAGGAAGTAAAATAGGCTTCCCGACAGCAAATTTAGTTCCTTATAATAAGAAAAAAATAATTCCAAAAGCAGGCATCTATGCCGCTCGGGTTTATGCGGGTGGAATCAAAGCAAATGGTATGGCTTATATAGGAAATCGACCGACCATCGGCTCAGGATTAGAAAGGAATATAGAAGTAAATATATTTGACTTCAAGGATAACATATACAACACCCCCGTTACTTTAGAATTGGTTGATTTTATAAGGGACGATGAGAAATTTGAAAACTTGGACCTGCTTACTAATCAGTTGAAGCTGGATCGATTGAGTGCCATCGAAATACTTTCCAGAATTAATGACAATCTTAAACCTAAAGACTGTGGCATTTGTATCCTAGCCTATAATAATACAGAAATGCTTCAATCTTTTCTTCCGATTGCAACTGAATGGATGGATGACTCTACACAAATACATGTGATTGATAATGCAAGTGAAGATGATTCTGTAGAAATGCTTTCGACCTGGTTTCCAGAGATAAACGTAGTAGAACTGACAAGCAACTATGGCTTTGCTGAAGGCTACAACAGAGGAATTAGAATCATCGAAAATAAATACATTGTATTGCTTAATTCCGATGTGATGGTGACAGAGAATTGGCTTAATCCATTGTTAAAAAAACTTGAAGAAAATCCATCCATAGGAGCTGTCATGCCTAAAATACGGTCTCTAGAAAAACAAGAGTACTTTGAGTATGCTGGAGCAGCGGGAGGATATATTGATTCGCTGGGATATCCTTTTTGTAGAGGTAGAATTTTCAGCCACCTTGAGCGAGATGAAGGCCAGTATGACACAGAACAAGAAGTATTCTGGACCAGTGGAGCAGCAATGGTCATGAGAAGGTCAAATTTTGTTGGTTTGGGTGGATTTGACAATTCCTTTTTTGCGCATCAAGAAGAGATAGATCTGTGCTGGAGAATGCGACGCGCAGGACTGAAATGCTTGGTGGTCCCTCAATCTGTAGTCTATCATTTAGGAGGTGGCTCATTAGACTATGAAAGTCCAAGAAAGACCTATTTAAATTTTAGAAATAATTTGACCACGATTATAAAAAATGAGAATAATCTAAAGTTGCTTTGGCTCCTACCCATTCGTTTTATTCTTGATGGTTTAGCGGGTCTTCAATTTTTATTTAAAGGACAACCAAAACATACTTGGTCAATTGTGCGGGCGCATTTGTCATTGTATAGAAGGGTCTTTAGAATATTCAGAAGAAAAAGAAAGGAAGGGGAATGGATTAAAGAAATGCAACAAGGGCCTCCGAGGATCGTCGGAAAAATACCGGGCAGTATTATTTGGTCCTATTTTATCATTGGAAAGAAAAAGTATTCAGACTTAATATGAAGCCATTACGTTGGGAAATAGTATTTGAGGATAAAGATTGTATGGTTATAAACAAACCTGCAGGTCTACTTTGTATTCCGGATAGGTACGATGAATTAAAAGCAAATTTACAGACCGAACTTTCCCAAGTTCGAGAAGAAATATTTGTTGTTCATAGATTAGATCGTGAGACTAGTGGATTGATCATATTCGCCAAGAATCAAGAAACACATGCCTTTTTAAATCAGCAATTTCAGGATCAAAAGGTGAACAAATTGTACCATGCATTTGTGAATGGTGTGCCAGCTTGGGAGCATAAAATTTCCGAGGAATCCATTGTTTATTTAAATCATGGAAAATCTGGTGTTGGGAAAGGGGGTAAGAAATCTAAAACAGAATTTAATGTAATTAAACGATGGAAATCCTTTAGTTTAATTGAGTGCAAACCGCACACGGGCAGAACGCATCAGATCCGGGTGCATTTACAAGACTTAGGCCATCCGCTCATTGTAGATCGGATGTATGGAACTCGAGGAATATTTAAAATTTCTGAAATTAAAGGACGTAGAAAATTTCATCTGAAGAAAGACTCTCAAGAAAGACCTTTACTCAGTCGACACACTTTACATGCTAAGGAGTTAGAATTGATTTTGAAACCCGGAGGGAAGCGGCAAAAGTTCATTCAGGATTATCCAAAGGATTTGAGAGCCTTAGAAAATCAATTAAATAAGTTAGACAAACGCAGTTAGTCCTCCGTCATTTGACTAGAGAGTTTCTCCCAATCTTCCATCTTTGATTCTAGATCTTTTTCCAGTTTGCCAAGCTCCTTCATTTTTTTATCGGAATCTGGTTGCATAAAGAATTTAGGATCTTCCATTTCCTTTTTATACTCGGCCATCTTCTCCTCTATCTTTGAAATATCTCTTTCAGCATAATTTATTTTACGCTTTAATTTTTTCCGTTCTTCATAATTAAGAATCTCTTTACTATCCTTTTTCTTCTTTGCTTTCTTTTCATTTGGAGCCAAGGTAAAGGCCCGCAGATCATCCGACTTCCTTTTAGCTAATACATAATTTATATCCCCTAAGTGTTCTAGTAATTTATAGTCACGGAATTCGATGGTTCGTTCGCTTAGTCCTTCTAAGAAGGATCGATCATGGCTTACAATTAGCACGGTTCCTTCAAAATTTCGGATGGCGTATTTTAGAATATTTTTGGAAACAACATCTAAGTGATTGGTTGGCTCATCAAAAACTAAAAAATTGGATGGTTGCGATACCATGCAGGCCAGCGCTACCCTAGCCTTTTCCCCTCCGCTTAAGACCGAGACTTTCTTTTCAACTTCTTCACCACTAAATAAAAAGGAGCCTAATATTTTCCTTGCTGAATTATAGTAATCTGGGTGAGCGACTCTTTCTAAGGTTTCGAGAATGGTCAGACTACCATCTAGCGTATCCGATTGGTCCTGGGCGTAATATCCTACGATCACGTTGTCCCCTATTTTTACATCCCCTGAATTGATAGGTACCTTTGCAAGAATTGCTTTGAGCAAGGTTGATTTACCCATTCCATTCTGACCTACGAATGCAATCTTTTCGTCCTTCAAGATATTTAGATCAACTTCTCTTAATACTTCTTTTTCGCCATAAGATTTTGATAAATCTTTTACTTTCACAACCGCCTTCACAGATCGACCAGAATAAGGGAATTTAACTACCATGTCCTTAATTTCATCCTGAATTAACTCAACTCGCTCTACTTTGTCTAACTGCTTTATCATCGACTGCGCCATTTTTGCCTTTGTGGCTTTAGCCCTAAACCGATCAATCAACATCTCCCTTTCCTTAATCAGCTTCTGTTGGTTATTGAAAGAAGATCTATTGATTTCAAGCATTTGCTCTTTGTGAACTAAATACTTCTGATAAGTGCCTTTATAGTCATACACATTATTGTTGGCAATTTCAATGATTCGTTCGACACTATTTTGCATAAATTCTTCATCATGCGATATTAATATTACTGCCTTAGAATAATCTTTTATGTAGCCTTCAAACCAAATGATTGATTCTATATCCAAGTGATTTGTTGGCTCATCGAGAAGTAGAATATCAGGACGAGAAAGAAGTAGTTTAGCAAGTTCTATTCTCATTTGCCAGCCACCGCTGAGCGTTCCAATCTTATCGTATAATTGTTCTTGTTTAAAACCTAATCCTTTCAACAAGACTTCGGCTTCAGCTTCAGGATTGAAATCAAACATCATGTTTTTTCGCTCCATGAGCTCACTCATTTCATCCACCAATTTGGTCATGACCTCTTCACCAATATCAGCATCCTGTAATTTAGTTTCCAGAACTTTTAATCGAGCTTCTAAACGATGGAATTCTTCAAGTACCGAAAGGGTCTCATCCATGATTGTCCGTTCCTTATTTTCAGGTAAGAATTGTGACAGGACACCGATGGTTTTGCCTTTCGGCAAATCGATTTTTCCTTTATCGGGTTCAATTTCTTTGGAAATAATCTTAAACAAGGTGGTCTTGCCTGTTCCGTTCCGACCGATCAGCCCAATCTTTTCATTGGGGTTAATCATAAATGACATGTCCTTAAAGATCACACGACCTCCGAAGCTTAAGCTGATATCTCTTACGTAATACATTAGTTTAGGTTGTTGGCCTCTGGCATTTGGCCTATGACAGAAAAATTACTACCCTTATTGGTAAGCGTTTCTGTCCAGAGAACATCTGTTTTGGATTTAAATACATAGTTGGGATGTCCCTCTCCAAGTACCCAAGATCCAGTTTTTAATTCTTCCACCAATTGTCCCGGAGACCATCCAGAATAGCCGATAAAGAATTTTATGTTCTGCGGTAATATTAATTTGTTATCGATTAGAAATTTTAATTTTTCGTAGTCTCCACCCCAATAAACACCCTCGTGAATTTTACGACTTTCATCCAACATCTCACCTACATTGTGCATATAGTGAATGGTATCTGTGGCCACAGGACCGCCAAAATATACCGGTGCTTCTATTTCTGGAAAATCAGAAATTAATTCAGCGATTTTCATATTGAAACGCTTGTTTAATATGAAGCCGACGCTTCCATCATCGGAATTATGATCGGTCAGCATAATCACCGCTCTTTTGAAGTTGTGGTCAAGCATAAACGGTTGAGCTGTTAGCACTTTTCCAATATCAAGTCTAGACATAGATGTTATAAAATCTCAGTTTCAAATTTACGATCTATTTTTTTCATAAAGCCTGTAAGCACTTTCGCGCCGCTTTCTACTTGTGAAACGACTCCATCTGCAATCATATTTTGCATCGTTTGAGTCCATCTCACGGGGGAGGTCAATTGTTGATTTAACAAAGACTTTATTTCTTCTGGTTCAACATGTTTTTGACCATCTACATTTTGATAGATAGGATTGCTTGGTTTATTGAAAGATATTGACGCAATGGCTTTTGAAAGTCTTTCCTGAGCTGGAGCCATCAAATCTGAATGGAAAGCTCCACCCACAGGCAATACCAATGCTCTTCTGGCCCCGGCTTCCGTGCACTTGGCTACAGCCTGTTCTATTCCATCATGGGTTCCAGAAATAACCAACTGACCAGCTGTGTTATAATTGGCTGGTACAACCAAACTGTCTATGGAGGCAACTATGTCTTCTACTTGTGCATCCTCCATTCCGAGAATCGCAGCCATCGTCCCCGGATTTTGATCACAGGCGGCCTGCATGGCAAGTGCTCTTTCAGAGACCAGCTTCAGACCATCATCAAAACTTAGGGTTTTATTAGCCACCAATGCGGTGATTTCTCCTAGAGAATGACCACCTACTACATCTTCTGCTGCTAAGGTTTTATTGGCTTCTATAAACTTTGCGTAAGCATAGGTAAATATCGCCGGCTGGGTAATTTTTGTTTGCCTAAGTTCTTCTGCGCTGCCATTGAACATTACAGCGGTTAGATCAAAACCAAGAACTTCATTGGCTCTATGGAAAATTGATTGAACAACTTCCGTGGAATCATACAGATCCTTTCCCATTCCTTCAAACTGAGCCCCTTGCCCTGGGAAAACATATGCTTTCATAATTATCTTAAATTAGATGAAATCAAATTTAAGAATTCTGATCGAGTTTCTTGGTTTTTAAATGCTCCAGTAAATCCAGAGGTGGTGGTTAATGAATTCTGCTTTTCGACTCCTCTCATCATCATGCACATATGCGCAGCTTCAATGACCACAGCCACTCCCAGAGGTTTTAGCGCCTCCTCGATGGCATTTATTACATCATGGGTCAACCTTTCCTGTACTTGCAATCTTCTTGCAAAAACATCTACAACTCTAGGAATTTTACTTAATCCCACGATATTTCCGTCAGGGATATATGCCACGTGGGCTTTTCCGAAAAAAGGTAATATGTGATGTTCACATAAAGAATAAACCTCAATATTTTTAACGAGGACCATATCTCTATGATTTTCATGAAATAAGGCCCCTTTTAGTATCGCTACAGGGTCTTGATCATAACCTTGGGTTAAAAATTGCATCGCCTTAGCTGCCCGCTCAGGAGTTTTAATTAATCCATCTCGATTGGGATCCTCTCCGATCTGATTGAGAATAGTGCCGTATGTTTCCTTTAAAGTATCGGTCGTTTTCTCGTCGTATTTTTCTTCTTTATGGTAAGCCATGTTTTTTTATTAGGGTTTTACCTTAACATAATGAATATGAAGCCGCAAAGTTTATAAAATATTGGTAAAATTTGATTTCTGACTGGATTTCCTGCTTTCGCAAATGTAAATCTTTCTCATTATGCCAGTTTTCTTGCTTATTTTGATTTCATTAGTAAAGAAATTAGGGTGATTTGTCTATCAGATTGGCATCATTGAAGGCCATATTTGAACTTGCACCCAATGAATAACTTGGTGACTACCAGAAAAATAAGTCTAAAGGACCACATTGAAGTAATATTTGAAAAGGATAAGAACCTTCATATTCTTTTCTGGACCTTATTATTCATGTTTCTAATTATTATCGACAGAAGCGAAAGTCCTTTGCTTATTAGATCCATTAAGTCTCTGATCTCGGTAAGTTTCTTCTCCATCATTGTGTATATCAATTGGGAAATCCTAATTCCTAAATTTCTAAGAAAGCGGAATTGGATCCTATACATTGTGAGCCTTTTACTGCTAGCTTTAATCATTACTCCTCCAAAGTCTCTATCCTTCTATTTACTATATAGTGACTTCCCGAATATCCAACAATATTTCCTAGACAATCAAAATATCTTGTTATTTGAGTCCATTTTTGTCGGGGCAGCCAGCTCTGCATTTAAAATTACACAGGATTGGCTCTCTCATGATCGTGATCGTAAAGAGCTTCAGAGCCAGAAGTTAGAATCTGAGCTTAACTTTCTAAAATCTCAAATCAACCCCCATTTCTTGTTCAACACCTTGAACAATTTATATGCCTTGTCCCTGAAAAAATCCAACGATGCTCCCAAAACGGTATTGATGTTATCGGAGATGATGAGATACATGTTGTACGAGTGTAATGATGAAAACGTTCCGTTAGAAAAGGAAATAAACTATATCAAAAACTATCTTGAGTTAGAAAAAATACGACTTGGAAAGCAATCAACCTTGGAGTTCACAGTAGAAGGAGACCCTGGAAATTTAAAGATTGCGCCACTTATGTTTATTCCATTTATTGAGAATAGTTTCAAGCATGGAATGAATCACCAACTAGACGAGGGTTTTGTGAAAATAAAGATGCTTATTGATAAGGAAACGATTGAAATGAATCTATCCAATAATAAATCATCTAGTTTACCGGACCAAATAAAAACTAAAAAATCTGGTGGCATAGGATTAATAAACATACAACGACGATTAAACTTAATTTATCCAGACAAGCATGAATTGAAAATTCAAGAAGAGAATAATCGGTATTTGGTAGATTTAAAAATTAAACTTACTTAAACATTTCAAATGATACGGACCTTAATTGTTGATGATGAGCCACTTGCTCTGGAAATCTTAGAAACTTACATAAATCAATTGGATGAATTGATGCTCATAGGTTCTTGCAGTAATGCCATAGAAGCAAATAAGATTCTGCAAAATGAGGAGGTAGACCTTTTAATCATTGATATTCAAATGCCACAAATAACTGGGATTGAGTTTGTAAAATCCTTAAGCAACCCACCGTTGGTCATCTTTTCAACTGCTTTTGCCGAGTATGCCGTTGAAGGCTTTGAATTAGAGGCCGTGGATTATCTTTTAAAGCCTATTCCAATGGATCGTTTTATGAAGGCTATAAATAGAGCGTCTGATTTATTGAGTGCAAAAAATGGAAAGCTTGACCAAGAGGATTTTTTCTTTGTTAAAGCAGATAAAAAATTGATCAAATTGGCCTATGATGAGATTTTATTTATCGAAGGATTAAAGGATTATGTGATCATAAAAAAAGAAGAAGGCAGAGTTATTTCTTTACAGACCATGAAGAGTTTAGAAGAAAGATTACCTGATGATAATTTTTTAAGAATTCATCGTAGTTATATCATCAACCTAAATAAGATTAAGGCAGTCATGGGTAATGTTGTAGAATTGCAGATTGCAGGAAATATTAAACACATCCCTGTAGGTAAATCATACAGAGATAGATTACACGAGATAATCGAAAGCAATAAGCTCTAGTCTAAATTTTTACGATTTTTCCAGTCGTTGTTTTTTTGCCGTTACGTACTTTATAAAAGTAAATTCCGGGCACTAAGCCGTTTAATTCAATTTCCTTGGTCTGAATACCATTTCCGGTTTCAAAAATTCTCCGGACTAGTTTTCCGCGATCATTGAATATTTCAATCTGTGCTTCTCCTTGAAGAGAACCAAAGAGGAAAAGAACAACATTGGATGCTGGGTTTGGATATACATAAACTTGATCCTCTTCAATAACAAAGACCAATCGTTCTGAAGAATAGGTTTTACTTCCTGTCTCTGAAATCATAACTAAACGATAGAATTGAAGGCCAGTGAATGGTGTGGAATCAACAAAGTTATAACTTACTTCTTCTAAGCTGTTAGCCATTGCTGGTTCCGAACCAACGACCGTAAAATTTTTGGTAATTCGTGCACTTTCAATTTGATACTCAACAATCTTAGTTTCATCTATTATTGTCCAATCACATATCACTTTCCCATCGTTATAACTTGCACTAAATCGAAGTAATTCTGCAGCTTTACTATTACAATCAGGATATAAAAATACTTCATCATGCCCTGACAAACCATCAGGATCAGTTACTACTAATTGAGCTCCGTAATAATACACCTCCGTCTCGCATCCAGCTGGCTCAAGAAAAACTACAGCTTCCTGATCTGTGATAAGAGGTTCTGGATGGACGTGTGTGTTATGGTGAAGGTTCCAAGTCCATTCATATTTTAAGGAGTCTTGATTATGTTCTGTATCTATTACATTTGCCTTGAGCGGTATTTCATTCAAACCTGTCATATCAAATAACTGCCCATCTATAATACTGGTAATATCAACCTGTGGTGGCGTATTATTTACACTGATCAAACGCTGTTCTATGGCGGAATTTCCGGATTCATCCAGAACAGTCAGACTGACAGAATAATTAGAAATCAAACCTTGATTGCTCTGAAAAGTATGTTGGGGATTCTCTTCTACTGATTGGTCTCCATCACCAAAATCCCAAAGGTAGCTTATAGATTCACCCTGTGGATCAAAGGAATTACTCCCATCAAATTCAATAACCAATGGAGAGGCTCCAAAATTTTTATTTGCTTCTAAAACAACTTTCGGCGGAAGATTATTACCGTAACAAATTCTAGAAATTCCATGATTGTAATTTACAAGGTAAAGACAACCATCAATTTCATTAGCTTCAACATGAACCAATTTAAATGTATCTTGATAAAAAATTTCCACATCCTGAATCGAATCATTTATATCGTAGGAAACTTTAGTAACCCACCCCTGATTGTAATCAGCAAAGTAAAATTTATTCTGGAATTCTTCAGGAAACGCATTGCCTATATAAAAGTCTCCACCTACAATTGATTGACTTCGAAGATCGTCTAAGTCTCCATTGATCGGTGAATCAGGATGAGATATTGATTGATTAATCGCATACCCTTCACTATCATAAGCACCATAAAAAACACCTAGGCCGGCTGGTCGATGCGCCAAATTTAAATCTGGTCTTGTATGAATGGATGTATATTCCTGAGGAATCTGAACTTCAGGATCACAGGGGTTAGGATATGAAACTTCATTCAATGTGGCTTGAGGCAATAAATCGTCAAAGACAAAAAACGGATTATTACATCCATCCGTATCGTACAATGGATTTGGTGCATATTTGTTAATCTGTCGGACCCCTTGATAATTATAATGAGGATCACATCCTTCAAAGATTGGCCAGCCATAGTTTAAACCTGGACTTCTGATAATGTTTAATTCTTCCCAAAGTCCTCCTCCAACATCTCCAGAATAAATAACACCTGGAACACCAAGGGTCGGATCCGTAAGTCCCGTTCCTTTTCTTACTTTAATATTGTATGGGTTCCTGAATCCCATGGCCCAAACCTTAGATTCATTGGATCCTGGATTGTTGGAATCGTAGTAAGGATTGCTCGGAATCCCCAAACCAGTTTCAGGGTCTATTCGGAGAATTTTACCTGATAATGATTCTTTTTGCTGGGCTCGGAGTTGGCCAACTTCTTCCTCTGGCACAATAATTCCATCTTCCAATGCTTGTTCTATTTCTGCATTAAAAAATGGTGGGCCATCTCCAAAATAGGGACCAACCCAACTTGCGCCATCACCTGTTGATAAAATGAGTGTTCCATCATCTCCAAAATCGATTCCACAGCCACTATGTACCTGCTGATTAATCGCAGCACCCTCTCCTATTTTCTCACCAAATAAAACCTTACGAGAAGCTTTGTCTATGGTTAAGGCTGATCCTGAAAAATCCACAGTAAATCTTGTGCATCGATTAATCGTTGCCTTATTATCCAAAGACGCCATGGGGTCATACCAAGGCTCTCCTGAAAACATGAGATGATAATAATCAACGGAATAAAATAAATAGATGAATCCATTTTGCATATAATTTGGATCGTGCACAAAACCGAGTAATCCACAATCGCCAAAGTTTCCAACTTCGTCTGACAAATCAAGAAGCGGCTCTGATAACTTTGTTTCGTTTTCTACCAACCACAACCTTCCAGATTTTTCCCAAACATACATTCTTCCATCTTCGTCAAAAGTCAGACCGACGGCAAGATCAAATTCTAAATCCAAAAACTCGGAGCTAAACCCATCAGGAATGAAAGATTGACCTGACAGTATAACCTGAGAAAGGAATACAATAAATCCGGCGATAAAATATTTCTGTATTTTCATTTTCAATGATCAGCTTTTTCTCCAGCTTCTATTCGTAATGGAAGTTTATTTTCACGAGGCGGCCATGGGCAGGTTGCAAAGGTCGTAAAAAAGCAAGGAGGATTGTGGGCTAAATTAAAGTCTACAATTACGGTGCTCGCATTCGGCTCAACATCTACATATAAAAATCTTCCCCCACCATAGGTTGTGTCACTATTGGTTTCATCTCCAAAAACAAAAAACCAACTTCCATAACCATCTCCTATTCCTTTGAGACTACATTGCTTTCCTTTTAATTTGAATGCTAGTGTACCTCCTACTTTTTGATCTTCAGTGACACCTACTACATTGGTAATTGAAATAGTTTCTCCTTTTTCGGCAAGCATTACTTCCGCTTGAACCTTATATTCCTTGTTGTAATCGTAACTATCTACACCGGAAAAGTTCAATCGATTTTCGTTTAAAGTATCCTTCAGTCTAAGACCAACTTTGTCCCCTCGTTGGATTAGAAACCAATAAAATGAGCCATGATTAACTTCAGTGACCTTACCAGATAAATCTGTAAATAATTCTGCTGTTTGTTTTTTCTCCCCATTCACATGTACTGGCACCATCGCATTGAATTGATATTTGTTTTTTTCAACGTTGATTGAACCAATCTGTTCAGGAGCATGGTCAGGAAATATAATATCTGCAGAAGCATCAGAGCCAATCATATGATTCCCTGGCTTTAGCCAATACAAACCTGCTAGACTTAAATATCCTTTAGGGCTTTTAAGATTTGTAAATCGCTGCTCTTTCCATTCTTTGTATGAAGCCTCCTCTTCAGCAGAAAGCCTTGAAGTAGTTGAACAACCAAGGAATAAAGTGATAATTAGGAAGTAGTAGCACAATCGCAACATAAATTTAGCTTGGACTTAAAACAAGTGCTTAAGAATGTCTAAATTTAAACCAATTGAAATATAAAACCATGCAAAAAAGTGCATTTAGAATTGACCAATACCTTTTAGTGGCTTGTTTATTATTTTCAAGTCAATGGATTCTTGCTCAAAAGACCTATCTCCATTGCGGATCGGCATACGATATGACCAGTGAAAAAGTAAAGAAGGAAATAACCATAGTTATAGAGGATCAACGGATTATTGAAATTAATAAAGGCTATACGGAGGTTCCTAAGGATGCCAACTACATAGATTTAAAAAATCAAACAGTTCTTCCTGGACTGATGGATATGCACGTTCACATTGAACATGAGTCTTCTAAAACACGATATATGGAGAAATTCAGTATGGAAGATGCAGATGTTGCACTAAGGGCTTCTCTATATTGCGAGAGAACATTGATGGCAGGATTTACCATTGTACGTGATCTAGGTGGAACAGGAGTAAATGTATCCTTAAGATCGGCTATTGATAAAGGATACATCGTAGGTCCTAAAATTTTCACCTGTGAAAAAGCCCTGGCTACCACTGGTGGACATGCAGACCCGTCTAATGGTGTAAAAAAAGAACTAAGAGGAGATCCAGGCCCAGATTCTGGGGTTGTTAACGGAGTAGATGATGCTTACAAGGCTGTAAGACAGAGATATAAAAACGGTGCTGATGTGATTAAAATTACTGCAACTGGGGGAGTTTTGAGTGTGGCTAAAGATGGATCAGGACCACAGTTCACCGTGGATGAGATTTCTGCCATTGTTGATGCTGCCAATGACTATGGAATGGTCACTGCTGCGCATGCCCATGGTGCTGAAGGAATGAAAAGAGCTGTTCTCGGTGGAATACACAGCATTGAACATGGAACCTACATGACAGAGGAAGTCATGGAACTAATGGTTGAAAAAGGAACCTATTACGTTCCGACAATTATTGCTGGAAAGTTTGTTGCAGAAAAGGCCGCCATCCCTGGATACTATCCTTCGATCGTGGTGCCTAAAGCGCTCGCCATCGGGCCAAAAATCCAATCAACTTTTGGAAAAGCTTATAAGTACGGGGTTAAAATAGCCTTCGGTACAGACAGTGGTGTTTCCTATCATGGAGATAATGGAAAAGAATTTGGCTACATGGTCGAAGCCGGTATGAAACCCTACGAATCACTTTACTCTGCGACCGTGTCAGCAGCCGATCTTCTAAGAATTTCTGAGGACTATGGAACATTAGAAGTAGGCAAGATGGCGGATATAATAGCGGTGGCTGGTGATCCGATTGATGATATCAGCCAAATGGAAAAAGTAAATTTCGTTATGAAAGGGGGAAAAACCTTTAAACAGCAAGAAAATAATTAAGCAAACAACCATATTTCTAGGATAAATAGCATTTTAACTAAACTCTTAAGAGTAAGTGGTGTCTTTTTCACACTTGTTAGAAACTATTCTCATAGTCTCTTCGTTTAAGCTATTAGTTGGTGTAACTGGCGAAATCTATTGCCGGTGAGGTCTTTTCAGGACATCAAATGATGAAATCGATCCTGAATCCTAAATTTTCACTTACGAGTATTTATTAATTGCTGTTATAACAGCTAAAAAGTTATTTATGAGAAATAGTAAGAAGTTTGATTTTGCGGTAGATAAGTATTATTTCAATGTATCAAATGGAATCCAAACGATTACCATTCACCGGGCAGAAAAAAAGAGTGCAGAAGATGTTTTCAACAACTACATTAAAGTTGGAAAAAAAGCAGAATGGCTAGGACGATGGAATGGTAAGAAATTTGAAGATGATAGAGAAAAAGCAAAAACTGCTTAAAAACAATAAAAGGATTTTTGAAGTACTTAATCATCATGATTAGGTACTTTTTTTTTACCATGAATAATTTACTAATCCTCATATTATCCACCCTCTTTACAATTCCCGTAATTGGGCAATCACAAAGTAATCTTGTTGAAGAACTTAACAAGATATTACTATATGAGTATGATGTTGAATTTGAAGATAAAGAAGGAATTTGGATTGGAGTGATTGATGAAGATTCAACGTTTATATTTTCAATTGGCAATATTGAACTAGACAGCCTTTCCGTTTTTCAACTCGGAAGCTTGAGTAAGGTTTTCACGCATCAGCTTATATCAGAACTTACACAAAAAGCTGGAGTCAGTCCAGATACTTCAATAACAGCATTCATTGAACTAGATGAAAGTTTTGAAAACATAACGCTGAATGATTTAATGTCTCATCAATCAGGTCTACCCAAGCATCCATATTTTATGGGGCGTCTAAACAATAATCCTAATAATCCTTACTCCGATTATCCCGATGAAATTCTTCTAGATGAAATGAATAATTACACTAGGAGGTACATGAAACAAATAAAAAAAGATCATCTATACAGCCATTTAAATGCTGCGCTGCTTGGCCTGATTGCCCAGCAAATAGGATCGGCAGACTATTGTGAATTGATAGAAGATGAATTTCAAGACAAATTTCCCAGCTTACAATGTTCAGATACTGCTCCCATTACCTATGGCTACAATAACTTGGGCCAATTAGGAAAGCCTTGGACATTCCCTGGATTTGCGTCAAGCGAAGGTTTAGCATCTAATCTTATTGATCTAATTTCCTTTGTAAAATCAGAGATGATCAAACCACAATCTGGTTCGGAAATCATAATAAATAAGGAATTAAAATTTCAAGCACCATGGTATGTAACTTCTGGAGAAAAGAAGGATTTAATTTATAATTTTTCAGGCAGAACAGACATACATTCTTCCTACCTTTGTTTTAACCCCAACAAAAAAACCGGTGTCGTTTTATTGAGGAATTCTGGTAAAGGAATTCAAGGAATACCACATTCTTTATTACATTTAATATCTTACGGAAAGAAAAAAAATAAAAAATACAATGGGAAAAAATGATAAACCCATTAAACTTAGTTGGGATGCTTTTCAGCAAATGGGTAATCCAGAAAATGTTCCTGACGAACCTATCAAAGAAGTCCCTATGAATTGGAATACTTTATCAGCTAGAATTCATTTAGAAAAGAAACACAGAGGAGGCAAGATGGCCTCTATCATTCGTGGTTTGAAAATTAATGATGACCGACTTAAAGAATTGGGGAAGACGCTTAAAACAAAATGTGGTGTTGGTGGTTCTGTTAAAAATGGCGAGATCATCATTCAAGGTGATCAGAGAGATAAAATATTAGCCCATTTACAGGGACTAGGAATTAAAGATGTGAAGAAAGCGGGCGCCTAGCGCGGATCATTCTCCATTTTCCTTGAAGATCTTTTTTAATCTCAAGCTCTTGAAAAGCATCTTCTAGAATACCTTGGATTTCATTTTTATAAAATTCATTGATTTCAAAATATAACAAACCTTCAGGAGCAAGATGCTTCAAAGCAAATTTTGTTATTTTCCTGTAAAATAATAATGGATCAGAACTAAACAAGGCAAGTTCGGGCTCCCACTTGAGAGTACTTTCTGTCATGAGGGATTTTTCATCCAACGCGATATATGGCGGGTTACTTACTATGATGTCATATTGTCCTTCCCAGGCTTCCTCCTTCAATATATCTTGCTCAATCCACTCAACAGTTGCATTAAGTTCTGCTGCATTTTTGGATGCAACATCAAGAGCAGCTGTGCTTACATCCATACCAATGAGTGTCCAGTTTGGAAATTTTTTAGCTAAAACAATCGGTATTATTCCGGCCCCTGTTCCTAGGTCAATCAATTTTTGATGTTCACTCGTTCTCTTAAAATCTTTCTCTATCCAATAAACCAGCTCTTCAGTTTCAGGCCTTGGAATTAGCACCGATTGATTTACTAAGAATTTATATCCATAAAAGTATTGTACACCTGTAATGTATTGTATCGGTAATCCTTTTTCAAATAGTAATAAATCATCCTTTAATCTTTCTTCAAAATCCTCTCCGACATCTTCGAGATATATCTTTACTAGTCTCCCGATTTCTTCCGGAGTTTTCTTTGGCAAAATCGCTTGCAGAGCTGCAGTCATTTGATCAATCTTATTCAAAATAAAATGGATATTTATTTCCTTTAAAAACCTTTTGATGAAAGCGATAAGATTTTTGATGCGCTTTAAATTCCTTTCGAGCCGCCTCAATATTAATTTCTAGATTATCTAAAAAATTATAATCTAGCACTTGACCTATTTCTTTCACTGAATTAAACCTAGATACCTCAGGGTATATTTTCACCCGATCGATTAATGAAATTAATCGGGTTTTAACCGACGGATCGAGATTTAAAAATCTATTGATACTACCCGACTCTATCTTTCCAGTTTCATCATATTTCCAACCATCTATTTTTGTTACTGCAGATCCAGAATCTTTAGTAGGCCTAATCATTTGATCTTGAAAATCAAGACTTAAACTATCTAGTATTCTAGTGACCTCCTCCTTAGGTTTTGTGACAAGGGACTCATAAGAAACAGGAATATAGTTTGGCATCTCTCTAGCTTCTAATGCATTTACGGTATTGTACAAGTAGAGAGCCAATGCCTGCATCGGGCTTTTGCCTCGACTGACGAGGGATGCTAGTACATCATATGGATTCCTATAAATATGAATGCAATAAAGCTGCGAATTTATAAGCAAGGCTTCTTTGAAATGAATAGAATTACACGGCGTTTTTTCTCCAAACAATTGGGAGTCTTGATAACCCAACAAGCGCTGAGAAATCCTTATCCAAAATTCAAAGACACTTTCTGAATCTTTCAATAATTTGATGTATTCGGCACGAGGCATGTATGGAAGCTCTGAAGTATCCATCCCTGTAAAATCATGAAATCCTGACGTTTTCAGGCCAAACACTGATTTTCGAAATAGTTTTTTCTTGGCTGAGCTCCAATCTGAGTATACCAGAGATTTACAAAACAAATGTGTTTCTGGACCGCAAACAATTCTTGGATGACGGTTGAGTATTTGCCTCAGCAGTGAGCTCCCAGTACTAGGACTGCCACCTATTAAAAAGCCACCTTGATTACCTAGCGAATTCAGCGAATCTGATTTTCCACAAATATAGGTTTTTGACTACTAAGGCAAGCTATAAAATGATCGATGACTCCCAGCAAAATATCCTAGGCCATTTTCCACATTTGTATAAACAGATACCGCTTCACTGAAAGGTCCAAAATCTCCTGAATTTTGATAAAGCTCAAGTGATCTAGAAAACAAATACTTTTCTTCTGATAGATTCTCCCAGCTGATGACAAGGACTTCTTTTATCTCCGCAATATCAATATCATATGCATCTATAAAAAGCGTTATACTCTTTTCTCTTCCTTCAAAAAAATCATCTGGCATTAAAAATCCAGCATCATTTAAAAAAACATCTGGATCATTGCTTGCAATATCAATAAAAGGAGAATATTCAAAAATGGTCGTATCCATGTTGTAAATAAAGGTATCCATGATTACTCCCAGTTGGCTTGAAATTATATTAAAACCGTAGAAGTTTTTTCCGTCTGGATCATCAAAGGTAATTTTAATGGCATCTGATCTTTCCAAAGTATTCGGATGGATTCCAGCATCCTCTATATATTCAATTTCCTTTAAAGGAACTAAGTTTGGAATGGATGTGGTAGCCCTAACATCTGGGAATGAACCAGCACTAACTTCTAGCGCATAATCACCTTCAGTCAATTCAGACCCTGCTATAGACAGAAAATAGATATTTTGATCTGGATTATATTCTGGGCTTCCGATCAAGGTCGAGCCTTTGTATACATTTACAGTAGCATCAGAAACCGCACTTTCCTCTGGATTAGAATAATTGGAGGTGATGGCAGAATTTTCCGCAACATATATGGCAATTTCCTCCGTATTATTATCGATTACTCCAGAAATAACCAATTGACTTTCAAAGTCAAATTCTTCTAATTCTAATTCTTTGACCAAGAGGTCCTCACAACTAATAAATAGAAGACTGAATAAAAGAGGGATGGCTATGTATAAATTCTTCATATTAAAATTCAAATTTGTAACTCACAGAAGGAATGATTGGGAATAAACTATATTGTTTTAATACGGTTTTATCTTGAAAATTGCCATTTTCATCTTGAAAGAAATCTGTTTCCAAATTAAGAAAAAATGGATTTTTTCGGCTGTATGCATTATAGGCTCCGATCGACCAGGTCCGTTTAAATCGCTTTTTTTGTTTTATGAAATCTATCCCGATATCTAGGCGGTGATATGGAGCAAGCCTATAGTTATTTCTCTCTTCATAAATTTCAACATTTGAAAAATCGTAGCCGCTAAAAACCTCAGTCAAAAGATTTACTCTTGAATTGGCAAAAGTTACTGCATTGCCTGTTCCATAGACCCAAGTAGCTGCAATATTAATTCGATCTGAAATTTCATAAACTCCTACGACGGATAGGTCATGTCTTCTGTCATATTTAAAAGGATACCATTTCCCAAAGTTTTTATCATCAAATTGACGTTCGGACCAAGACAGGGTATATCCAATCCACCCTGTCAGTCTCCCTGTTTTCTTCTGAGCAAAAAACTCTGCGCCATAAGATCGCCCTATACCCTGCGTCACCAAATCCTCCCACGGATTCAAATTAAAGAAGGACGCACCTTCTTTGTAGGAGACCAAATTTTTCATCTCCTTATAGTATCCTTCCATAGATACTTCATATCCTCCTTCAATGGTCTTCGCAAAGCCTAAAGCTACCTGCCATGAATCCTGCGGCAATACCCTTTTTGTTGTAGGCAACCATTGATCCCAAGGAAGACCAATGTTTTCATTGGTAAGATATTGAGCATATTGCCGCATAGATGCAAAACTTGCTTTCAAAGCTATTTTACCCGGCAATAATTGCCTTGCAGAAATTCGAGGCTGGAGAGAAGTATACGATGCATTATCCAAACTAAATCCTGAAAAGTGAATTCCGACATTTACTTTCAAACCAGGCGTTAATTTAATGTCATCTTCTATAAAGGCATTATATTCTATGGCCCTCACTTTTGGTTGTCCGAGCATTGCATCTATTCCCGGTAATTGAAACCCATCCGCCTCACTAGAAAATTTCAAATCAAAAAGTCCAGGATTAAATTCATGCGCAATTGCTAATCCACCAAAGCGGATAAAATGATTGGGTGTTGGGATATAATCAAAATCCAGTCTCAAAGCATAGTCTCTAATACCAGATTCATATTCTGCAGAAAAAGATTCTCTAAAATCTTCCTCATCATTTTTGATTCTTAAATCATTGGCTACTAAGGTTGAAAAATTATATTTAGAATAGGTCGCTGTAAGGTTTGAAAATAATTTATTTGTCCAGAGATGATTCCATCTCACGGCTGATGTAAAGTTTCCCCATCCTAATCTTGATTCAACTTCTTCCCTGTTATCATCAAACATTTCAGAGAATCTTAAGAAGAAACGATCATCTCCAGTGTAGGCGCTTACATATAATTTATCTCGATCTGATATTTCGTAGTTTACCTTTGCATTTACATCATAGAAATAGTAACCAGCTACTCCTTCTCCGCCATTCTGTGAAAAGCCCAATTTTATAAGCGGCCGAGCAAGTAAGTCAATATAGGTACGCCTTGCCGAAACCATAAAGGAGGCCTTATCTTTTATAATAGGTCCTTCTAATGCAAGCTTGGAAGATATTAAGCCGATAGATCCACTACCATGAAATTCTTGCTTGTTTCCTTCCTTCATCGTAATTTCTAGAACAGAAGATAACCGTCCACCGTATCTTGCCGGAAATCCTCCCTTGGTGAGCTTAACATCTTTTATCGCGTCAGCATTAAACACAGAGAAAAATCCAAAAAGATGGTTGGCATTATAAACCGGTACCCCATCCAACAATATCAAGTTCTGATCAGGACTGCCGCCTCGCACGTATAAGCCAGATTGTCCTTCGCCACCGGATTGTACTCCCGGTAAAAGCTGTAGTGTTTTTAAAACATCAACCTCTCCAAGTAAAGCAGGCATTCGTTTTATTTGTTCGATCGGAACTGTGACGACACTCATCTGAGATTCCTCTTCTATGCTTGTAGAATTCGCCGCAGTTATTTCTACCGTCTGTAAAGAAACAGCGGGAGATAAATTTATATTTAGTGTCACATCTTTTTCGAGAAAGAGTGGAATGAATTTTTGCTCGAATCCTATATAGGAAATACTTAGGAGCACGGAATCCTTGGGAAGTGTTATGCTGTAAAATCCGTATAGATTAGATACCGTTCCTAGTTTACTATTTCCCTCAAATACATTTGCAGAAATGAGTGTTTCCCCACTGCTAGCATCTTCAATGTACCCACTAATTGTAAAAGTTTCTTGCGCTTGAAGGGTTAAAAATGAAAATAGAATCAACGCAATACAGATAATTAACTTTTTCATTAGTTCTCGTTATAGTCTGCCCTATGGAGGCTTTAAAGTCGATCTTTGGAGCTAAAAATCACATATTACGATATTTCGGAATATTTTTTGCTTCTATAACTTTCTAGGCCTATGGAAATTGTTAAAATTGAACAAGAAATTTACGCTTATGACTTGAAAGAACTTCCTCAAGACATACAGCACCTATTAAAGGAGGCCAGAGATATGGAAAAAGTTGCCTATGCACCCTACTCTAAATTTTTAGTTGGCTCCGCATTAGAACTAAAATCTGGGGCTATTTCCAAGGGATGTAATCAAGAAAATGCTTCCTACCCGCTTTGCATTTGTGCAGAAAGAGTGGCCTTATACAATGCTCATGTTCATCATCCAAATGAAATCATACGCCGCATTGCGGTAACTGCTTCCAACCCTAACAAACCAGTCACAAAACCTGTCAGTCCCTGTGGTGCTTGTCGACAAGTGCTTATGGAATTTGAGAGCAAGCAAAAATCTCCAATAGAAATATACATTCAAGGACAATCAGAACAAGTGTATTTTATTAAGTCCGCTGGTCTGCTTTTACCCATCTCTTTTTCCTCAGAATTTCTCTAGACCTTTACTTCAGCTTTTCAACTTTGCTTACATCGTCGGGCGTATCTACTCCGATTAACTTTCCGTGAACTTCAATCATTTGAATGGCAATTCCTGCTTCAAGCCAACGTAATTGTTCTAAGGATTCCAAGCGTTCTAATTTGCCCTTGGGAAGGCTTTTGATTTTATCAAGAATTTTATTTGCGAAAGCATACACTCCGACATGCTGATTAAATTCCGTGAAAGGTTTATCTCTGTGATGCGGGATTGAGCTTCGACTAAAGTAAATAGCTTTCTGACTTTCGTCAAATATGGCCTTTACACAATTAGGATCATGGAAGTCTTTTTCTGAATTATTGAGGGTATAAAGAGTAGAAATAGGATTTGGGTTATCCGTATTCAAATAGCTAACTAGAGGTCCTAAATGGCTGAGACCAATAAGCGCTTCATCCCCTTGGATATTTACAACATATTCAAAAGTTTTCAATTGTTCGGCTGCTTCAATGACTCGATCCGTGCCGCTGATGTGAGTGTCAAGGGTCATAACAGCTCTACCTTGGTTTTCCTCAATCAATTGCAAAATTCTTTGATCATCAGTTGCGACGATAACTTCAGAAAACAGCTTCGTCTCCTTTACTCTATTGTAAACCCTAAGAATAATTGGAATGCCATCAATAGGTTCAAGCATTTTACCAGGAAATCGGGAGGAATTATAGCGTGCAGGTATAATGGCAGCTATTTTTTTAATTCTTTTGATAACTACTTAATTTTCAATGAGTATTATATTACAAATTATTTTAATATATTTGAGGTTGCAAGATCCAAAAGCCATGCGTAAGATACAGATTTTAAGGGGCATAGCCCTTCTTTTATTTATACTAAACTTCCAGAATTTACAGAGTCAGTCAGACCCGAGCCGTCTCGAATTAAACGTAGAGGAAAACGCTCTGGTATATTTTACTCTTGATATTAAAAAGGGTCAAACGCTCTATAGTATTTGTCGACAATTTAGAGTAGACATCGGAGACGCCCTTGTTCTCAATAAATTAAATGACCCAAGTCAGATTTCTATCGGACAAATTATCAAGCTTCCCTTAAATAAAGAACACTTCTCATTACATAATAATGGAAACCCTTCTTTAGTCCCAGTATTTTATAAGGTCAAACCTAAAGAAACTCTTTTCAGAGTATCCAAAGTTTACTTTTCACAAGATGTCAAGGACATGATTGAACGAAACCAGTTGTCTGGATTTTCACTTTCAATTGATCAAGAATTGGTCGTTGGGTATTTTGATTTAGCTTCATCTATTTCGACGCCTCTAGCTCAAGTTAAGAATCTAAAAACACCTACTGATCCCGTTACCAGGGAACAGCCAACTCCTAAAGTAGCACCAACAAAAACAAGAAAAAAGGAAGAAACTAAAATTGAGATAAAAGAAATTACAGCATCTCAAGAAGCAACTAAAAGTCAAATAGACGCAACTAAAAAACAAATTACTAAACCTAGTGCTATTGACAAGCAAACAAAATTGGTTAAAGTTCTACCAACCAATAAAATGAATAAGGATTTGAATTTAAAAACTTCGGAGCCTCAAAGAGCAAGCAAACCGATAGAGATGAAGGAAGAAGTGCTTGCTGAGAATGAAAATACCGAAGCCAAACTTGAAGCGGTTGTAAGAGAAACCATTGTTACAGATGTTGTCGAGGGAATGAATGAACTACCGGTAGAACCGAGAATGAAACATGTTTCTAGAAAAGGTACCGCGTACTGGGACAAGAATGGATCAGATTACGAAAACTTAATGGTATTGCATAAAACTGCTTCTGTGAACAGTCTCATCAAATTGACCAATCCTATAAATAAATTATCAACTTTTGCTCGTGTAGTAGGTCAGATACCCCCTAATGCTTTTAAAAAGAATATTGAAGTTGTAATGTCTCCAGCAGTTGCTAAAAAGATCGGGATAAGAGATTCAAAATTTCAGGTAGATATGGTTTATCAGATTGCAAAGTAACTAGACCTTTGTCTCAAGATTTTCTTTCAGCCAGTCATCGTTATATATAGTACTCAGATACTTGCTTCCGTGATCTGAAACTAAAAAAACAACGTGATCATCAGGACCGAATTTATCTTTTAATTTATACACTGCTTCAAGGGCTCCTCCAGCAGAATGACCACCCCACACCGCTTCATTTGAAGCTAATTTTCTAGCTCTTAATGCAGCCGTCAGATCATCTATCTGGATGAACTGGTCGATTAATTTAAAGGCAACACAATCTGGAATAATGGTTTTTCCCACCCCTTCCATTTTATAAGCATAAGCGATGGATATATCATACTCACCAGTCCTAAAATAGTTGGTTAAAACTGATCCAAAGGCATCAACTCCAATAACCTGAATGTTGGGATTTACTTCTTTTAAGAATTTAGAAGTACCACTAATCGTACCTCCGGTTCCCACCGTACAGAAGAAATGAGTGATTTTATGATCACTTTGTTCCCAGATCTCGGGTCCTGTGCTTAGATAATGTGCTTCGCAATTATCGTTGTTGTAATTTTGATTGCTGTAATAAGAACCTTCAATCTCCTCAGCTAATCTGATCGCTTGTTGATAATAAGACCTAGGATCATCTGGAGCAACTTTCGCTGGACAGAGTACAACTTCTGCCCCTAGGGATTTCAAACTATTAATTTTTTCCTTTGATGCTTTATCAGCTACAGTTAAAACACATCTATAACCTTTGACCCTGCAGATCATGGCCAATCCGAGACCTGTATTTCCTGAAGTAGCTTCAATCACAGTACCACCCGGCTTCAGATGTCCCAATTTTTCAGCTTTTTGGATCATATGCGCGGCTATTCGGTCCTTGGCAGACAACCCTGGATTGAAATATTCCAACTTTGCATAAACATTGGTGCCTAATTCCTTAGAAATACCGTCCAATTTAAGTAGTGGCGTATTTCCAATATGCTGGGCCAGACTGCTTGAAAATTTTTGCTTTTGACCATTGATAGTCAATGGATTAAGAGACATGAATAAGAATTTTGCTGTTTTAGGGTTGCTACATTTGCGAAAGCGAAGGTAATAAACAATAAAGAGTTTTAATAGGAATAAAGATCAGGTAGCGGGTTTAATTATCTTTGCGCCATTAAAGTGAAATATGAAGATTTACAATAATATAGTAGAGACAATTGGGGATACACCTCTGATCAAGTTAAATAATACGGTTGATGGAATCCCTGGACTGATTCTAGGAAAAGTAGAGTATTTCAATCCAGGACACTCAACAAAGGACAGAATGGCTTTAAGTATGGTTAATGAGGCGGAGAAATCTGGTCGACTGAAACCCGGAGGAACCATCGTAGAATGTACTTCTGGAAATACTGGAATGGGGCTCGCACTCATAGCTGTTACTAGAGGATACAAATGCATATTTACAACCACAGATAAGCAAGCTCAAGAAAAAGTAGATATTCTCAGGGCGGTCGGTGCGGAAGTTATTGTATGCAAGAATGACCTTGAAGCAGATCACCCGGATTCTTACTATTCTACTGCAGAAAGAATCAGCAAGGAAACGCCTAATTCTATCTGGATGAATCAATATGATAACCTTGCCAATAGACTCGGTCACTATCAAAGCACTGGGCCAGAAATCTGGGATCAGACAGATGGTAAGATCACACATTTTGTCGTTGCTACTGGAACAGGCGGAACCATCTCAGGAACTGGAAAATATTTGAAAGAAAAAAACCCGGATATTAAACTATGGGCCATTGATACTTTTGGCTCAACCTTGAAATATTACCATGAGCATGGGGAAATAAGTGAAGATGAAATATATCCTTACCTCAGTGAAGGTTTTGGCGAAGACATCGTGCCTAAAAACATAGACTTTGATATCATTGATTTATTTGAAAAGGTAAGTGATAAAGATGGAGCCCTTGCAACACGTGAATTAGCAGCCAGGGAGGGCTTGTTTCTTGGATATTCTGCAGGATCTGTACTTGCTGGGCTCAGACAACTTAAGAGTCATTTAAAACCGACAGATGTCGTTGTGCTACTTTTTCATGATCACGGAAGTAGATATCTAGCCAAGGTTTATAATGATAAATGGATGAAGGAAGTCGGCTTTCTAAGTTAGATCTGGAATCAGTCTTTTTATAATCCTTAGAACATGGGTGTACTTTTTGGTTTCCTTGTTATAAATTCCGAAATGATCTAAGGTATCCTCTCGTACCCATCCCGATGCGTGAATAATTTTATCATCTTCCATGATAATACCTACATGAATAATCTTGTTCTCTTTATTTACAAAAAAGGCAAGATCACCGATCCGGGTATTGGCGTTGAATTCTACAATTTCTCCTAAAGCGACCTGCTCCGAAGCATCTCTGGGCAGCTCAAAACCCAACATCTTAAAAATAACCTGGGTAAACCCTGAGCAATCAATTCCAAAAGGTGAACGGCCACCCCATAAGTACGGCGCATGTAAATATTGCCTAGAAAGCTTGCAAATCAATTCACTATTGACCTCAATCTGTTCGGAGTCAATAATCTGTCCGCTGTATTGAAATCTACCGAGGGGAGATTTGAAAGTCAAACCGTCAAAGGAATGGAGATTGGACCCAGCACAAATCGGCAAAGAAAGATCACCCGAACTCGCGGGATTGACCCAATCTAAGGCGAATGAATGACAGGAACGAAGATGATTGAACTCCTTCTCACTGATGATAAGAATGTGTTTTATATCCACCCAGCCCAGATAATCGTCATGGCTTGAGATGATTTTATACCACTTCTTTTTCTTCTTCTGATAGATCTCTACTAATTCACCGAATAGGAGCTGCGAGACCATTTCAGACTTATCATCCGTCGTCTTACGCATCGGGCTTAGAGAAACCCGACAAATACCATATTCAACGCCTTTTAGAGGAGTCATGTAGTTTTCTTGCTTTCTTACTTACAAAATTAGTCAATCAATCGAACTATTGTAAATTTGTTGCGAAGGACTGAATAAATGTTCTTCAAAACGGCAATTCTATAGATAGATCGCCGTTTGATTTAAAAGCACAAGCAAGAAAATTTTGAAGAATTTATATTTAGCACTCATTCTCCTAGTATTTTCAATTGATCTGGCGGCCCAAGATGTATCTTTTACACAGTTTTTTGCCATGCCTTATCAGATAAATCCAGCCTTAACTGGAACCATAGATGGGAAATATAGGATCGGCATGATCTATAAAGATCAATGGAGAGGAGGAGTAGATAATCCCTACACAACGACGGCCATTGGCGGTGAAGTAAGATTTGATGTTAATCCGGCTGAAAAGAGAAACCCTGATCGCGCAGGAATAGGGATCTTTTTCATGAATGATCAAGTAAATACCTTTTCGTTAAACACCTCACAAATTGCCATTTCTGGTGCCTATCATAAGAGTTTAGGAAAAGATGGGAATCAATTTTTAGGCGCTGGAGCGCAAATCAGTATTTTCCAAAGAAACATAGGATACGATAATTTAAATTTTGGAGATGAGTTTAATGAATTAGATGGTTTCGATCAAACGAGTGCTGAAATTCTTCCGCCTAATAATCTGGGTTTTGTAGATATCAGCTTAGGCTTTACTTATCTCATTAAACCCAGAAAATCTACCTCAGTATTAGCAGGTGCTGCATTGCATCATCTTACAAGTCCAAACGCCTCTTTTTTCGAAGGACAGGAAAACTTAAATCCTGCCATTGACCCTAATTCATTGTTATTACAAAGGATCGTAGCGCATGTTAGTGTAGATCAAAAATTATCAGAATTTTTACATATCCAACCAAGAGTATTATATCAGCAACAAGGCTACAATAAGGAAGTCAGAATAGGTACCAATCTTCAATACTTTACCGAAGGAAATCTAAATGCATTTCATTTTGGAGCTTGGCTATCTGCCGTCGATAATGTGGATGGTTTTAGCATGAACTACCTCAGTCCGCTGGTTGGGTTCCAACTAAAAAGTTTCTTGATAGGCTTCAGTTATGACATTAATATCCGTCAGACCTTCGGGGACACGCGAGGCTTAGATGCTTTCGAATTGACCTTTAGATTTAATGGAGATTACTATAACGATGATGGTTTCTGCCCTGAATTTTAAGCAATAGTATTTCCGCCGATCAGTTGAATCAAGGGTTCAGTCTTAGCTTCCCATGAGAATGAATTTCTGACCAATTCTTTTGCTGAAACGATAATTGTTGCGAACAATTCCACGTTGTTTTCTAACTCTAAAATTTTCTCAACAAACTCTTCTGGACTCTCTGCAACAAGGCAATGGATCCGATCCTCAAGATTTAAACCTTCAGCTACAGACTTATTGACAATGCATGGAATTTCCATAGACATGGCTTCTAAGATTTTATTTTGCTGACCGATCGATTGGAATATTGGCGCCACGAAAATTCGGCCGCCCTTATAAGCTTGCCGAATATCTTGCATCCATCCTCCCACAGTTACATGTTCGTTTTCCGCCAAATCAATGACTTCCCTGGTTGGACGGGCTCCAGCAATTAGAAGCTTAAATATTTTTCCTTTTGCATTTAGTTGAACCAGAATTTCATTGACCAAAACCTTAGCAGCATCAATGTTGGGCAGATATCCCATGTTACCAACAAAGACTAAATCATAGGAATCAATGGAGCCTGTATTTGTAAAAAAATCTGCATCAACCCCATTCCCCACGACTTCGATCTTGCCATCCAATTCTAGTCTTTCTCGATCGTTTGCTGTAATGACAGTGTGATGGTCAAAATCTGGAAATACTTCTTTTTCATATTTCTTCACTCGGTTTCCTTCCAGCTTATACATCATCTTTCTGAAGAGTCCACCTATGCTAGCCCTCTTGTGCATTCCAAAACCAAAGGCATCCATATAATCCAAGGTTTTGGGATATGGAAGATCCTTGGTGTTTTCAGCCATTCTGATTAATTGGGTATATACATGATCTACCTCATGTAGCTCAGCAAAATCACCGATCTCCTTTCTAATTTTAATATTACTGAACATACCTACCTGAAATGGTATACCTGATATGAGAGCCGCTGATATGTTTTTGACTAAATCCTTGGCATCTAGGTGGTGTATCTTAATTTCCTTGCAATAGGCCTGGATATGCTCTACGTGGGACTCAAGGACTCTTGAGGTGTTGCATGCAAAAAGGTAAATGTCAAAGTGCTTTGACAGAATTTTGATTTGATGACAAAGTCTTAGTTTGTCTCCCTTTTCAATTGGGTAAGGAAATCGGCTTGCAACAACTAAAAGCTTCACTCAGCTTTGAAATTTGGTTTGAGAAAAAAGGGTTGATCAAAGTTAATTTATTTTATCTTCTGTCTAAGCCTGAAATTCAGGAACTCCAACCATTTCATCGTAAGCCTTAATTAATTGAGTCGCATTTGAAAGATTGGAATAATTTTCTTGGACAAATTCTCGGGCATTGAGCCCTATCTCTCGTACCATTTGAGGATTATTCATACAATTTGTGATGGCTTCTTGAAATTCTTGCTCAGTATTGGCGATTAGATAATGTTCCCCTGAAATGCCCCCAATTCCTTCTGCACCTATCGAAGTTGAAATAACTAAGCGCCCTAAGGCCATTCCTTCCAATATTTTTATTCTTATTCCACTTCCAGAAAATAATGGGACAATCATGAGGTTGTGCTTTGATATAAAGTTCTTTGCACAATCGACCTCGCCTTCTAAAACTATTCCCGGTCTTTCTGTATTTAGAAAGCTAGAATTAAGATTTCTACCTGCAACATGAAAGTTCAATGCCTGATGTGATGCATAAACCTTACTCCACACATTTTCAACAAACCATTGTAGGCCATTTAGGTTGGGAATCCAATCTAAAGAACCTATAAAGGATAAACTATTATTTACCTGTAAAGGCATAACTCTATAATCTGCAAGATTCAATCCAGCAGGCGAACTTATACACGCTTTCTTGTACCCTAATTCTTTGTATTTTATTACATCTTGATCACTGATGGTTACGAGCAAGTCGTACTTCTCTAAACTACTCACTTCAAAGTCAAACAGTCTTTCTGCACATTTATTTAAATACCAACTCTTTAAGCCGCGCGTCGTGTTGTCCGAAATTCTCTCCCATATTTCATATTCTAGGTTATGGCTTCTTAAGACTACTTTTGCATCACAATGCGCTTTAATTGTATCGATGTAAATTCCTAGGTAGCTGGTTTCTAGTTGAATAATATCGAAAGTATTGCCTTTAATTAACTGGATGAGTTTCTTCCTAAATTCTGAAGAATCAAATCTTGTGATATTATATGATTTACCAGATACTAAATCGATGAATGCATCAATGGGATTTAGGGAATTATCTACATAAACCTTATGGATTGAAGCATAATGATCAAGTTCTGGGCAGTTTATAGGAACTTTAGAAAAGTGTTTTTCGGTGTTCATTGCCAATAAAGTCACTTCACAATCGAGCGTGACCATAGCCCTAGATAGACTGTTCACGGCAATGGATTCGCCGTCTTTTAGGGGATATGGTAGCTTTTTGCATAGCTGAAGGACCTTCATTCTCGAGTATATTTATTCCAAAAATAGTTAAATACACATAATGTTATACATTGCGAGACCAAAGTTTGACTTTTAGTATCAGAAACATGATATGAGAACATTATTTGGGACCTCATACAATAATTTTAAGCTTAATGATTCGGGCAGAAAATATTTATAAATCTTATGAGGATGTAAAAGTCCTTAAAGGTGTTAGTTTGACCATAGATAAAGGGAAGACGGTCGCTATAACTGGGAAAAGTGGCGCCGGTAAGAGCACTCTACTGCACATTCTTGGATCGTTAGATAATCCTGATTCTGGATCTGTATTCTTTGAAGGAGTTGATTTATTTAAGTTAAATTCAAAAGATTTAGCAAGGATCAGAAATCAAAAATTGGGTTTTGTTTTTCAATTCCATCATCTATTAAGCGAATTTTCGGCCATTGAAAATGTGGCGATTCCAGCCTTGGTGAATAGTTCTAATAGACAAGAAGCCTTTTCTAAGGCAAAGGAACTGCTAGGATACCTAGAATTGGGAGATAGACTAGAACATAGACCGAATGAATTATCAGGGGGTGAACAGCAGCGTGTGGCCTTTGCAAGAGCGCTTGTCAATAATCCTGCAGTTGTTTTTGCTGATGAACCAACGGGCAATCTCGATCAATCAACCTCGGAAGAAGTTCATCGAATTATTCAACGACTAAAAACGGATTTTAATCAGACGTTTGTGATAGTAACACATGATCCATATCTCGCGAAAATATGCGATATACATCTAGAAATAGAAAAAGGCGTGATTGAGGCTTAACAGATTTTCCTAGAGGTATTATTCTAGTGGCCATAAAAATTTGCTTTTCAGCTTGTCGGACATTTCAGTAGATCGGCGCTTGTTATGTCCACCCTTTTTCTTCCGATTATTTTTATTATTTTTTACATTTTTACCATCCTTCCGATTATCCTTTCTTTTCGGACGATCAGAATTTCTGCTTCTTTCCGCTTTTGCAAATACCTCTAATCTTTCTGGATCAGTCAATTGTGCCAAACAAAAAGCATCTACTTGATCTGTTAATTTAGAAGTAAAGACAATGGTCTGCTTTGATGATGGAAGTTGGTCAAAAATGGACTTGCTGATGGTTACATTTTCTGCAAATATTTCATCCAACCCATCTATAACTAAAATCTTAACTTCCTTAGGATCCAACTTTTTTGATTCAAGAAGATTGAGCGCATCTGGAGGAGTTGTGACCAATACATTTATACCATCTTCTATAGCTTTTAAGCCCTTAGATTTATTGGCATTATTAAGGTATAAGGTATGTTTTACTTTCGTATGCTTTGTAATTTTCCCAAAGCTTGAAAAGGTCTGCTTGGCTAAATCTTGATTGGAGCTAATGATAATTACCCTTAAGACTGGTTTTTCCTCACTGTTTCCATCAATTTTATGTATCAAATTAGCGATGGGGATAGAAAATGAACCGGTTTTACCTGTTCCGTTGGCAGTGATTGCAACAATATCCTTCCTCTTTATGACTAGCGGGATTATTTGTTCTTGTATTTTGGTCGGTTTCTTGAAACCTCTTTCAACTAAGGCCTTTACTATCGGATCTGCTATCTTCAAATTCTTAAACGACATAATCTATATTTCTTATGATAAGCTTCTTTAGAGCTTAAATAATTGTTTCTATCGTGTTTTTGGGGATACTCAAAGTTACAGTTTATTTATAAGATTTAAAATACCAGCTACATGATCGGAATCAAATTAGTGCTCATTTGTCATCTTTTTGCGTTCAGCTCTTTTAAACATTTCCTCCATAACCTCAGCTAATTGATCTCCACCAATGTTTTTTATAAGTATTTCTCTATTCTTATCTAGAATAAAGATTTTCGGCGTTGTTTTTACATTATACTTCACCTTTGACTTTGATTTATTGTATTTATCTGCTGCATTGATAAATCCAGACATGCCTTTCTCCTCTATTGCTGGCCAACAGGTATCTGCCTTATCACCCAGTTTGGAACAAATGGCCAATAACTTCACTCCTTTATCCTTATAATTATTATAGAATTCAATGATTGAAGGCATAACTTTTTTACAATGACCACAATCTGGAGCCCAAAAAAGTAGTACTAAATATTCATAATCGATATTGTCAATGCTGATAGGAGTACCATCCTCACGATAAACGGTAATATTAGCTCCCGTTTCTCCGATAAGGACTGGTTTAATATCCATAGCATTGGCAACGATCTTATTTGTTGTTTCCTCATCGAGCCATGGAGCCATTCCCTTCGCATAATAATTCTCTGCTAGGTATACGTAGACCTTATCCATCCCTACGATTTTGGATTGGATATATTCATTTAAAAATGTGCTTAAATAAAATCTGAAAGTCTCTTCCGCTGGTTTTACCTGATCTAGAATATATTCCATACTTCGAATAATAGAGTCTGGTTGATTCGGTGTCAGGTTTTTCATGTAGTACTTCACCCGTTGATCAATAAAAGGAGTTCTTAAGGTCGTGGGATCAGATAAATCTATGTGATCAAAATAGTGCTTTTTGTAATACAAATAAGTCTTTGTTTTTACCTCATCTTCTGTTCCTTCAAAATCAGGAATATCAATATTCTCACTAGACTTTAAAATCATAGCCGTAAGACTTTTAGGGTGTTCCTTTATAATGCTTTCCTTCTTTAACTTCACCTGCTTATCAACGAGATCTAATTCCTTTTGAAGTTTTGTTCTTTCAGGGTCACCTTCTACTAGCTTGGAGATTTGCGCTCTTAAAGTATCTGCTATCGGACGTTTTTCACTTAAAAAATCGATGTACTCCATGAACAATTCATTGTCTTCAGAACCCTTAAATTTCAATACGGACAGATCATCTTTTATAGATTTAATTTCAAATTTCTGATCTTCATCTACGATGAACTGAATGAACCGGTTGTCTGGAATTGTCAGCAGGATATAAAATCCATGCGTCAAGGTACTATCGCCTTGCAATCTAAATTTTCCTTCAGATTGGGAAAAAAGCGTATCATGGACCAATTGTTTATCTCCAAGATAATATCCTACAATAAGAGTATCATTTTGATATCCTTCTAAATCTATTTTTATGTCATGCTGCGCAAATAATTGAAAACAAAATGCGGACAATAAAATTATAAACAGTTTATCTTTCACAGTATCAAATAATTTCTATTAGCAATAACTTATAACCGTTTTAAAGCCGGTTTTGATTCCTTTGGGAAGAAATTTATAAAATATTTAAGCTTTTATGACCTTTCTCTTGGAAGCTAGAAGATAAAGCACAGCCATCCTGATGGCAACGCCATTCTCTACTTGGTCCAATATAATGGAGTGTTCCGAGTCTGCTACATCACCTGAAAGTTCTACCCCTCGATTAATGGGACCTGGATGCATGATAACAATATCTTTCTTTATTGAATCCAACAATTCAAGATCAATCCCGAAATAGCTAGAATATTCCCTCAAGGAAGGGATATACTTTATATCCTGTCTTTCTAACTGAATTCTTAAGACATTGGCAACATCGCACCATTCTAGAGCTTCACGGATGTTATAACTTACATCAACACCTAGTTCTTTTATATGCTTCGGGATTAAGGTTGGCGGTCCGCATACCATCACATCAGCTCCCAACTTCTTTAAACAAAAAATATTGGATAGCGCAACTCTAGAATGCAATATATCTCCGACTATTACGACCTTTTTACCCTTCAGATCACCTAACTTTTCTCTCATCGAAAAAGCATCCAATAAGGCTTGTGTAGGATGCTCATGTGTTCCATCTCCAGCATTGATAATATTCACATCAACGTGATTGGCGAGAAAGGCATGGGCTCCAGGTGCGGGATGTCGCATGACAATCATGTCCACTTTCATAGACAATATATTATTCACCGTATCGAGCAAGGTTTCTCCCTTTTTAACCGAACTACTACTCGCTGAAAAATTCACCACATCTGCAGATAATCTTTTTTCGGCCAATTCAAATGAAATTCGCGTTCGTGTCGAATTTTCAAAAAATAGATTAGCGATGGTGATGTCTCTTAGTGATGGAACTTTTTTGATGGGGCGATTGATGACTTCCTTGAAATTTTCAGCAGTGCTAAAAATAAGATCAATATCTTCTCTAGTGATATACTTTATTCCCAAAAGATGCTTAGTGCTCATATCTAGTCCACTCATGTCTTCCGGTTTTCAGCTGAAAAAATTCGAATGCAATGAGCTGATTTTGCATCATCCCATACGACCCTCACGTAAGCCTCATCTAAAGCATCAACCACTATCCCTGTATAATCCGAATGAATCGGCAATTGTCTATTAAAGCGTCTGTCGACCATGACCAACAATTCTACCTTCGACGGACGCCCAAAATCTTGTAAGGCCGATAAAGCTGCTTGGATTGTTCGTCCTGAATATAAAACATCATCAATAAGAATCACTTTCTTCCCTTCAAGGGAAAACTCTAAATCTGTAGGAGATACCTTTATCGGTTCATCCCGTAAGCGATAATCGTCTCGATAAAAAGATATGTCAAGTTTACCAAATTCAATCTTCTTCCGTAAGCCTGATTTAGTTTCCAATATTTTCAGCAGATGCTGACTCAAGGTCACCCCTTTTTCCTGAATACCTACAATGCAGGTATTTTCAAAATCGCCATAGTTCTCAATCAATTGATGTGTTAATCTTTCAAGAACAAAATTGAATTTTGAAGGGGATAATATGACTCTTCCAGATGCCACTTATTTTTTTGAATTTTTATTCCATGAGCCTTTAAGGGCAACAGTTTTATTTAAAATCACTGGACTTCCGGTACTCTTTGTATCAACGGCGTAATAGGCTTTTCTGAAAATTTGGTACTTTCCTCCTGGTTTAGCATTTTCAATACTAGGTTCGGACAAAGCACCATCATTTATGGATAATGATTGAGGATTTACAAATTCTACAAACTCCTTATCCTCATGTGCCAATGGATTTGGATCCGTAAAAAGATGCTCGTAATTGTTTAATTGAACCTTTACTGCCTGATTTTTCGAAACCCAATGCAACGTTCCCTTAGCTTTAATTCCACTGTTGTCTTCCCCACTTTTCGTATTATCAAAATATTTGCATTCAATGCTCTTCACCTCTCCGTTTTCTTCTTCATGGCTTACATATTCAATGATGTATCCATTCTTCAACCTAACCGTCTTTCCTGGAGCTAGTCGGAAGTATTTTTTTGGCGGATCAACCATAAAATCTTCTTTATCGATATATAGATACTTAGAAAATGGAATCTCTCTTACACCCGCGGATTCGTCCTCCGGATTGTTTTCCGCAATCATGATTTCGACTTGATCTTCTGGGTAATTATTTATTGTTAAAGGAATTGGATTTTCTACAACCATAATCCTATTAGACTCTTTGTTTAAAACATCCCTAACATGAGATTCAAGCAATTCGATTTCTATGACATTATCTCGTTTGGCCATTCCTACCTCATCGCAAAAATTACGGATGGCTTCTGCAGGATACCCTTTCCTTCTCAATCCTGAAATGGTAGACATCCTTGGATCATCCCAACCTTCTACAAAATTCCCCTCAACCAATTTCAATAATTTCCTTTTTGAGGTAATCATGTAAGTCAGATTTCTCCTTGCAAATTCAATTTGGCGAGAAGGGAAAATACCAAGCTTTTCAATAAACCAATTGTAAAGTGGTCTGTGATGTTTAAATTCTAGGGAACATAAACTGTGGGTAATATTTTCTATAGAATCACTTTGTCCATGTGCAAAATCATACATTGGATAAATACACCATTTATCTCCAGTGCGGTGATGCTCTTCGTGTTTTATTCGATAAATTAACGGATCTCGCAGATGCATATTAGGTGAGCTCATATCTACTTTTGCTCTTAGTACTTTTGAGCCATCGGGGAATTCACCAGCCTTCATTTTTTTAAATAGATCCAGATTTTCTTCAATGCTTCGATTTCTATAAGGTGACTCTTTTCCAGGTTCTGTAGGGACCCCTTTTTGCTCTGCAATCTCTTCTGAAGTTGAATCATCTACATAAGCAAAACCATCTTCAATAAGCTTGATTGCATATTCATATAAAACATCAAAATAATCAGAGGCAAAGAGTGGTTCGCCATCCCATTGGAACCCTAGCCACTTAATATCTTCTTGAATCGCATCAACATAATCCGTTCGCTCAGTTGTTGGATTCGTATCATCAAATCTGAGATTGGTCTTTCCATCAAATTTCTTGGCAATTCCAAAATTGAAACAAATCGCTGTTGCATGACCAATATGCAGAAATCCGTTTGGTTCTGGCGGAAAACGTGTATGTATGTGTTTAGGATATCTATTGTTTTTGATATCCTTTACTATTTCTTGTTCAATAAAATTTAACGCCTTTTCTTCTTCCAACTTATTAATTTTTGTATTCACAAATTACATTCTTTGCGGCATTTCGATTCCCAAGATAGACATTGATTTATCAAGTAACCGTGCAACTTGCTCAATCAACAATAATCTAAAGTTTTTTGCTTGTTCTGACTCTGCGTTTAAAACACTGCATTCATGATAGAACTTATGAAATGACTTGGCCAAAGAATATCCAAAACTTGCTACTATTGATGGATCAAAGCTTGATCCAGCTTCCTTTAATATCTCTGGATAGGAAGACATCAGAATAATTAGTTCTTTTTCTTCTTCTTTTAATTCATATTCATTTCCTAGCTGTTCTATCGCTCCTTTTCCCATTTTTCTCAAGATGGATTGAATTCGCACGTACGCGTTTTGTACATAAGGTCCAGTTGTGCCTTGCATATCTACTGACTCCTTTGGATCAAAAACCATTTTTTTCTTAGGATTTACTCGAATCAACTGAAATTTCAATGCGGCCAATCCCACCTTCCGATATATCTCTGCTTTTTCTTCTGGACTTGCATCTTCAAGTTCGCCATGCTCTAGTGCAGCGTTTTTTGCCTCATCGATGACCTCTTGCATAAGATCGTCAGCATCCACCACTGTCCCTTCTCTAGACTTCATCTTACCTGTAGGCAATTCCACCATACCGTAAGATAGGTGATACAGTCCATCAGCATACGGCTCTTCCATCTGCTTTAAAATCTCAAATAAGACTTTAAAATGATAGTTCTGTTCATCTCCAACGACGTAAACCATTTTATTGGTCTTAAACTCCTCATATCTCTTTCGGGCGGTTCCTATATCTTGTGTCATATAAACTGAAGTGCCATCACTTCGAAGCACTAATTTTTTATCCATGCCAGCATCTTCAAGATCTATCCAGACACTCCCATCAGCTTCCTTAATGAAAAGTCCTTTCTTTAAATATGTGTCAACTGCCTCTTTCCCCAACTTATAGGTATCGGATTCGTAGTAATTCTTGGTGAAATTTACGCCCAGCGTTCTATACGTTTGCTCAAAGCCACTGTAAACCCAATCGTTCAATTTCTTCCAAAGTGCCAATGTTTCAGGATCTCCAGCTTCCCATTTTAACAACATTTCTTTGGTTGCTTTACCGATCTCACTTTGCTCATTGAAGTAGGCATTTTTATAACTCGACCAGAAGACTTCTTCTGATTGTTCCGCTTTAATCTTAGATGCCATAAACTTCTTTCCATCTTCTGATGCTTGAAAATTAGCATACTCTTCTTTTAATGCATCATTGTAGGCGACGTAATACTTTCCTACAAAATGATCTCCTTTCTTTTTAGATTTTTCTGGAGTGTCTCCATTCCCAAACTCCTGCCAAGCATACATACTTTTGCATACTGCAATCCCACGATCGTTTATGACTTGAGTTTCGACAACCTCATACCCGAGTGCTTCATAAATCCTTGCACAGGAATGGCCTAGTAAAATATTTCTAATATGACCAAGGTGTAGTGGCTTGTTTGTATTAGGTGATGAAAATTCGATCATAATTTTCTCACCGATCGATGCCAAAGAACCAAACTGAATATCCTCAGCGATGATTTGTAATTCCTTCTTCCATTCACTGCTTTCAATTTCCATATTTAGAAACCCGGCTACAACTCCGCAACTCTTAATTTCATCCAAGGATGTTAAGTATTCTGATAAAGCACTGCCTATCTCGGGAAGACCTTTTCTTAATGCTTTCGCAAATGGAAACAGAACTAAAGTATAATTGCCATCAAACTCTTTCTTAGTTTGATTTATAATTAATTTATCAGGTTCAACCTTATGATCGAATACCTTATCTAATGCGATAGATGAGATTTCCTTTAACCGACTTACAATGCTTTGATTAATCATTACCTGCAAAGGTAGTCAATGTTGAAAAAAGCTGAAGATGGTCTGCCCGTATTTTCTTTGTTCTTGAAATCCTTGCATTTCTTGAAGGTTTTCATTGGGATTATGCTCAACGATAAGAATCCCCGGATTCTCAAGCATATGGCCATCCATAATGATTTTAGGGATGTCTGGGATATTTTTAAGGGGATATGGAGGGCCTGCAAAAATTAAATTAAAAGTAGAATTTATGGTTTTGATGTACTTAAAGACGTCCATTTTATAAATATTCATCTCATTTTCTATGTCCAATCTAATGGCCATCTCCTTTACAAACTTCACCGCTGGTCCAAATTTATCTACGTAGGTAGCCGATTGTGCTCCTCTTGAGATGCACTCATAGCAATGATTACCCGTCCCACCGAATAAATCTAAAAAACGAACCTCATCGAAGTCTATCCTATTGGTTAGAATATTATAGAGTGCTTCTTTAGAAAAATCAGTTGTGGGTCTTGTAGGCCACTTATTGGCTGGAGGAGTAAACCGCTGGCCTCCGAATCTACCACCGGTTATTCGCATGCCTTAGCTATAATCAGTGGCATATAATAGTGATATGGGAGTTTTGCTCCATCTATATGAAATCTAGAAGAACTAAAGAATTCAATGTTGAGGATATATGATTTCAAGGCTACAAATAGGGCTGAATTTTCATCTATGGTACCACCTATCTGAATTTTCAATTTAGCTATTTCTATGTTGCAGGTTTGGGCTGCATATAATATATAATAAAGAAAATCATTGGGAATCGTGCCTGTAAATTGTTCAAAGAACTTCATGCCTCCCTCTTGATGAATTAAAACACTCATTTGATTATCATAGAATAACACCATCATTTGATCCGCAAGATCAATGGCTGTATTCGCCATAGCTGTTGAAATGTGATGAAGCTTACTTTTAGAGTTTATGGATCCTACAAATTTTTTATCGTGATTGGATACGTGGCTAATGGTAACTATTCTTTGTTGACGTAGCTTTTCTGATTCAATGATAGAATGCTCTGGTTTGTTTGGCAAATATAAATTCAAACTACCGGGATCAAAGGTATCAAAGCTTGTATGAACGCTATTGCCATGATTAATTACAAATCCTGCTGAACCAACATTCAATTTATCAATTTTTGATTTAACCTTAGAATATGAAGAGTCTTGGCTGTTCAACGTTTCGACCTGCTTCAATATCCGCCCTTCCCATAGCCCGAGGAGCATATCAGAATTAGAAACAAAACCACTCAAAACTATTGAGTTTTTGTTTTCTAATGGATCTGTGGAAAAACTAAAATCAGATATTACCAATTTCCACTCAATGTAGGCTTGCTCATGTCACCAAACTTCAACAAAGCATTCGGGTCATAGGAGTTATCATACTTTGTGAATTTAGGACTAGCAAACTTTCCCATAAATTCTTTCCATCGAGTTCCTACCTCAACTACCTGCACGAGCGTTTGTTGATAAGTAATAGTGTCTGCCGTCATATTAAACACTTTAGAACTACTGTAAGGAACATACCTAAGAGAATCTAAATTTATCTTAAGTGCACGGATTGAATCTAAGGCACTTGAGTAGGTAATAGTTTTTGTGAATTCCTTGGTTGGATCATCTGGGTCTCCTACTATATTAATAAAAGGAATACTATCAGATTTTAAAACCATAGAAAGAGTATCAAAATTAGGGGCAAACTGCCCCGTAATGGCTCGATAAATTTCTTGACTTGTTCTAATATTTTCTAATTGTCCCGTTACCTTGTCTAATCTAGTTGCTTTCTCCGCTTGAAAAGCAATTGGTTCTTGAATATTTTTGAACAGTGTGTAACCCAAAAATATGACTATGGCAAAAAGGATTAGGCTAATAATAGACCTCATGTATTTGGAATTTTTTTGTTATATGATGCAAAAAGCACTTTATTTGGTGCTTCCAAATTAAGATTTTTTTCGAAAAATCATTTATCATTTGCACAAATTAAAGTCAATTTTGGACCACATTTTAGCTATAGAATCATCCTGCGACGACACTTCAGCTGCAATAATTGCTGGAGGAGTAGTAATAAGTAACAAAGTTGCAACCCAAGAAGTGCATGAAAACTATGGAGGAGTAGTACCTGAATTAGCTTCAAGAGAGCATATTCAGAAGATAATACCTGTAGTTTCTCAAGCATTAGAGGAAGCGAAAATTGAGCTTTCAGATCTCAAGGCAATCGCTGTAACCCGCGGCCCGGGGCTGCTTGGCAGTCTTATTGTCGGCGTAACTTTTGCAAAATCACTCGCACAATCTCTAAAAATACCAATAATTGAGGTCCAACACATGCAAGCTCATGTGATGGCAAATTTTGCCGGAGTAGAAAAGCCTAAATTCCCATTTATTTGTTTAACTGTGTCTGGTGGGCATACTCAACTGGTTTTGGTTGAGAATTATCTTAAAATGTCAATCTTAGGTCAATCTATAGACGATGCCGCTGGTGAGGCCTTCGATAAAACTGGTAAAATGCTTGGTTTAAAATATCCAGCAGGTCCTTTAATAGACCAATTAGCAAAAGCAGGAAATGCTTGTTTTAAATTTCCAAAGTCAAAAGTCGGCAAGCATGAATTTAGTTTTAGCGGATTCAAAACCTCGGTTATGTACTTCTTAAGAAAAGAGACAAATAAGAATGAAAATTTCATTCCTGAGAATGTAAATGATATTTGTGCTTCTATTCAAAGCTCCATTTGTGAAACCTTGATTGAAAAACTAAGCTTTGCAGCCAAAGAAGTTGGAGTCACAACAATTGCTCTGGCCGGTGGAGTTTCAGCAAATTCCGAATTGCGGACAAGATTTCAAAAGCTATGTGAGGAAGGTAACTATGTAGGATTTGTTCCGCCCGTTAGCTTGTGCACAGACAATGCAGGAATGATCGGATTGGTGGGCTGGTATAAATATCTTGAAAGAGATTTCTCAGATTTATCCATTGCTCCTGCGCCTAGATTAAGCTTTATTTAATTTAATGATTTAATAAATTGACAGATTACTTTCAAGCTTTGTTCAAAAGAGTGATTATTGTTAATTATTATGTCCATATCTTGAATGTAAGGCTGTATATACTGACGATATGAAGGAATTACATGATTCTTATATCGATACAATACATCCTCTAAAGGATAATTTCTCTCTTCTTTATCACGTTTAATTCTGCGTATTATCTTTAGTTCGTCATCAGCATTTACAAATAATTTTAAGTCGAATTTATTTTTTAGGGAAAGATAATGATAGATAAAAAGCCCTTCTATTATAATAACTTTAGAAGATTTAATCTCCAGATGTTTAGGAGTCGCTTCTTCATTGTTAAAAACATATTCCAGCCTTTTTATGGACTTTCCATTCTCCAATGAATCCAAATCTTTGACGAAAGCTTCGATATCCATTGATTCTGGAAGATCAAAATTGGAAATACCTGCTAAATCTTTGTGCTGAACCTCTCTTGGTTTATAATAATCGTCAAAGGAAATGAAAGTTGCCTGATCTGAATCTAAACACTTCTTTAATCCTTTTAGAAAAGAGGTTTTTCCAGAACCGCTCCCTCCACTAATTCCTATTAAGTATGGCATAGGTGCAATTTAAATAATCGGCAAAAAATTTATACATTACTCAGGCATAATAAAGCAAAAATCGATCGATTATGGACTTTTGGACTGGAATTTTAAGAGGTGGCCTAGGTATTACTGTCCTACTGGGAATATGTTTTCTGCTTAGCTCGGAGAAAAAGTCTATAGATTGGAGGCTAGTATTCGTAGGAATGCTCATCCAATTCATTCTCGCTGTTTTATTATTGAAAGTTCCGTTTGTTAGAGATATTTTCCAGACGGTGGTCAACTTTTTTGTGATTATGATCAATAGTTCGGAAACCGCCGCCATATTCCTTTTTGGCGATTTAGCCAAACCTGGTGGGCCATATGGCTTTGCATTTTCAGTGCTCCCGACCATCGTATTTTTCTCAGCACTTTCCAGTATTTTGTACTACTTAGGAGTTTTACAGAAGGTTGTATTCGGTTTTGCTTGGATTATGAATAAGACCATGAGACTTACTGGTGCAGAAAGCCTTGCCGCTGCCGCAAATGTGTTCATTGGTCAGACAGAGGCCCCACTTGTGGTAAAGCCTTACCTAGAACGAATGTCAAAATCGGAAATAAACTCATTGATGACTGGTGGAATGGCTACCATCGCAGGCGGAGTTTTCGGAGCATACATGAGTATGCTTGGAGGTAATGATCCTGTTCAAAAAGTAGAATTCGGCATGCACTTATTAACTGCCTCCATCATTTCTGCACCTGCAGCCTTGGTGGCAGCAAAAATAATTCTACCAGAAACCAATAAAGTGATTAATAAAAACTTGGATATCTCTAAAGAATCTATCGGATCTAATTTTTTAGATGCCTTGGCCAGAGGAACCACGGACGGATTAAAACTTGCGGTAAATGTGGGTGTAATGTTACTCTCTTTTATGGCAATGATATTTTTAGTAAACGAACTGCTTACAAGATTTGGAGACCTAGTTAATCTCAATGATTTTATCGCCAGCTCTACCAACGGTGCCTTTGGCGAACTTTCTTTACAGTATATTCTCGGGACGCTATTCTCCCCAATCGCTTGGTTGATTGGAGTAAGCTCAGGAGACCTTTTAATGATTGGTCAGACGCTTGGTGAAAAAACTATACTAAATGAATTTGTGGCCTATGCATCATTGGCAGAATATAAAGCTGCAGGTGTGCTATCTGAAAAATCGGTCATTATTGCCACCTATGCTCTGTGCGGATTTGCAAACTTTGCATCTATAGGAATTCAGATAGGAGGTATAAGCGCCATCGCTCCTAGCCAAAGAGAGAACCTAATAAGACTGGGAGTTAAAGCCCTGATCGGCGGAACAATTGCCACTCTAATTACTGGAGCAATTGCAGGAATGATCGTTTAGTTAAGTATTTCTCCTCCTTTGAAGTTCACGATTTTTGCTTCAGGGTACATCATTTTCACTGTACTTAAAAATCCTTCCGCCTTATTGAATTCATTAAAGTCTCCAATGAGGTACAAGATTTTATCACCCTCAAGGTGCTGAAAAATTTGTTGATGCTTTGTGAAAATTTCATGACTGGGTTTAAGGAATTCATCCGACTCAAGGATTAAAATTTTATACCCATTTAATTGATTTTTTTCAGCCTCCATTTTCTTAGCACCTGCTTCCATCAATTCATCGACAACCTGTTTATTGGGTTCTTCTATTTCTACTGATTCTATGGCTTTTTCTACTTCTTCTTTACTTGGTTTTTCCTTTTTCTTATTGGAATCAGCATTTCCTTTGGAAGAACCTTCCGTTTTCCCGATAACATCTTCTATGGTTTGATCTCCAGTGATCTTTACTTGCTCTTGATTTTGAAGTTCAACAATAAGCGCTTCCATATCCTCTTCTTCTTTCATTTTCTTTAGCGACTTTATTGGAGGAGGAGCGGACTTAAGTCCTGTTATTTTTAATTCAGTTCTTCTGTTTACTTGATGTTTGGCTTCCGTACATTCTACTCCATTTACACAACCATTTTTAATCTCCGTTTCTCCGTATCCTCTAGCAACAATATTTGAAGGATGAATGCCACCCTCATCTATTAAATAGGCAACGGCAGCTTTGGCTCGTTTTACACTCAAGCTTTGATTCTCCCTTGATCCACCTCTTGAATCTGTATGTGATCCTAGCTCAATATTTAAAGCTGGATTATCATTTATCAGGGTTACTACCTTATCTAATTCTCTTTTCGAACTTGTTCTCAATTTGGCACTCCCGAAATCGTAATATATATCTTGAACTTCTATTTTTTTACCCATATTAATTTTTTCCATTTCAACATTGGCAAGCAAAACTCCCATGGAATTGCCTTCTGTAAGATTGTCTGAAACTCCTGGCTCCACCTTCCCTACGCCTTCAAAACAAAGTATACAGCCTTCCACATCAACAAAGGCCTCCATTCTTTTGGCCATATAATCCTTCTTTCTCACAAGTATCGTATAGTGATTCCCCTTGATAAGGTTCACCGAAAAATCTGGATTCGGATGGTCCTTTAAAACAATGACCTCTTCCTTTGTCGTATTATTATAAACTTCAATAAGAGCTCCTCTAATGGCATCAACAGCAATGTTCTCATCTTCTCTTTTCGGCGCAAGCGTAATTTCAAATTGATATCCAGGCTTTCTTTTCATCTTAAGACTAACAAAGACTTTATCTTTGCCATCATGCTCTGACATATCCAACAATGTTTCTTGTTCCTCAAACATGTCTTTAGAAATCCCAATTTTGTAATTCTTAGAGGCATCTACTGAAAAACTAAAAAATCCATCTTTATTGGTCATTGTACTTTCAAGTAGCTGGTCATTAGTACTTATCAAATCAACCTTAACAACGTTAAGGTATCCCCTATTACCAGTTTCAAAAACATAACCTTCTACTATTTTTGTCTGTGCAGACAGACTTAGGCTAAAGAAGAAAATTAGGCTAAGACTAAATATTTGTTTAAACATATCAGAAAACTGTTTATTTGTGCTCTATTATGTAAATAACTATTCGAACAAATTAGTTCTCCAAATATCAACAACTTATCAATGATTGACAAAAAATTAAGAATTGTATTCATGGGAACTCCTGAGTTTGCGGTTCCAACCCTAAAAACACTACATGAATCGCCGCATGAGGTAGCAGCAGTTATCACTTCGGTGGATAAATTAGGTGGTAGAGGAAAGAAACAGTTAATTCAATCGGCTGTTAAAAAATTTGCGGAAGCTAACTCAATACCTGTTTTACAACCTAAAAATCTTAAATCGCCGAAATTTCAAAAAGAATTAAAATCCATAAATGCGGATATTCAGGTGGTCGTTGCCTTCAGAATGCTTCCAGTTGCCGTATGGGATATGCCACCAATGGGCACAATAAATATCCATGGATCCTTATTGCCTGCATATCGGGGAGCTGCCCCCATACATTGGGCAGTAATGAATGGTGAAAAAGTAACTGGTTTAACGACCTTCAGATTAAAACACGAAATAGATACGGGTGATATTATTCACCAAGTCAAGGTAAGAATTGAACCGAATGATACCACAGGAGCAGTTCACGATAAACTCATGATGCAAGGAGGTCCGATTATTCTAAAAACACTAGAAGAAATTGCTTCAGGTTCTGTTACATATCTAAAGCAGGAGGAAAATAAAGTAACTAAAGCCCCCAAAATTTATAGAGAGACCTGTGTTATAGATTTTGATAAGACCGCTGAGGAGGTCCACAACCAAGTGAGAGGTTTGAGCCCCTTTCCAGGTGCGTTCACTAAAATTTCAGATAAAATAGAAATGAAAATATTAAAGTGTTCTTATGATCATAACTCAAATTTAGAGCTCAAAAAAATTGATACAGACAATAAAAGCTTTCTTAAAATTGGTACAAAAAATGGTGCTCTAGAGTGCTTAACTGTGCAACTTTCTGGTAAAAAGAGAATGGAAGTTAAGGATCTATTGAACGGTTACAAATTTGAAAATGGGAGCTACGTGATGTAGAAACTATTGCGTTAATGTAATCAGATATCTAAAAGTCCCAGCCAACCATTTTAATCCTTCAATATCAGAGAAACCTAAAGTTTCAGAATCTTGCTCTTCCATTTCAGAGACTTCAATAGTGCTTGATTGATAAAAGTTTGATTCAGCTTCTTGAGTATTGAGATAAATGTAACAACTCACACTAAGAAGCAAAGAAAAGCAGGTGGAGGTTAGAAGTTTGGTCTTTTTCATATTATTCAGATAGGCGATTAACCGTATAACGAATATGGCAAAAAAAAGTTACATAATTCTTAAGAAAAATTTAATATAAAATAAATTTTGCATCAAATTGATCTGATTCCACGGCAAAAGCTTTGAATTTCAGTGATAAATAGGCTTAGTGTATAGTTAACACTTTTGTTAATTAATTTAACAGGTATAAGCAATCCGTTTAGCAGAGATATATTTGCAACGGTTTTGGGATAAAGGTTAACCTTGAAGGTTGATCCCAACTAAAGCCTCAGAGTGGCGGCAAGAAATTGTCGCTTTTTTTTTAGTCCTTGTACATCTTTATAATCTTCTCATTTGGTTTTATATATCCTCTATACATTCCTTCTGTATTAAAGGGCATTGAGACATTACCTTTCGTATCTAGAGCAATTAATCCACCTGAGCCATTGGCTTCTACAAGTTTTTCATGGATAATATAATTGGCAGCTACATCTACATCCTCTGATTTATATTCCATCCTTGCTGCAACATCATAAGCTACAGCATATCGTATAAAATACTCTCCATGTCCTGTGCATGAAACCCCACACGTTACATTATCGGCAAAGGTTCCAGCCCCGATGATTGGGGAGTCTCCTATTCTGTTAAACCTTTTGTTGGTCATACCACCTGTTGAGGTTCCAGCGGCAATATTTCCTGCCTTGTCCAAGGCGACTGCCCCCACAGTACCGTACTTAGAATCTTGAGCGTCAGAAATACTACCCGTTACTTTTTCTTTGTCGAGTATCTTTTGCAGGCTATTCCATCTAGCTTCAGTTTTAAAATATTCCGAATCAACTAATTCTAAACCTTTAGCTTCAGAAAACTCCTCTGCTCCCTTCCCTACCATCATTACATGTTCTGATTGTTCCATGACTGCTCTTGCTGCAGATATGGGATGCATTACATTGGTTATTCCACCGACGGCTCCTGCATTCCTATCCTTACCCAGCATGATGGAGGCATCAAGTTCATTGGTTCCTGCATTTGTGAAAACAGCACCCTTTCCTGCATTAAACAATGGACAATCTTCCATAAAACGGATGGTCTTTTCAATGGCATCCAGACTCGAGCCTCCAGCTTTCAATACTGCCTCTCCAATTATTAAAGCTGAGTCAAGCGCTGAATAATATTGCTTATATTTTTCATCCGTCATGTTTTCTTTTTTAATTGTCCCTGCACCACCGTGTATGACCATGGCATAAGCTGGTGCTTCCTGTGGAACAGCAGATTGTTCTTCTACAACTTTTGCATTTTCTCCATTGGTACATGAAAAAGAGAACAAGCAAAGAGACAAAAACAATAGGCTATATTTGAAAGGTAATTGCATAAGTATAATTTTAAAATCAAGAGTAAACATTGTCCAATAAATCAAATTTTCTAATAAACATAATGGGACCTACAGCTGTGGGAAAATCAAGCTTAGCCTTATTATTAGCAGAAAGATACAATTTGGAAATCTTTTCATCAGACTCAAGACAAGTTTTTAAAGAACTAACAATTGGTACAGCCAAACCAAGTAAAGATGAATTATCTAGAGTAAAACATCATTTTATTAATACTCAGAGCATCCACGAAAATTATTCTGCAGGACATTATGAAAAAGATGTTTTAGCTGCTTTGGATGCTTATTTTAAATCAAAAAACTGTGCAATCTTAGTGGGAGGTACTGGACTCTACATTGATGCAATTCTTACAGGACTAGATCAATTTCCTGATATTCCTTTGAAAATTCAGCAGCAAGTTGAATTCGACCTAAAAGAAAAAGGATTGGAATATTTGATTCATGAGTTAGAAGAAAAAGATTCAACGCATGCAAAGAAAATCGATTTAAAAAATCCTAGAAGAGTTGTTCGCGCAATAATGGTTATAAGAACAAGCGGCCAATCTTATTCATCTTTTTTAAATCAAGAAAAGGCTGTCAGGAATTTCATTCCCATTAATCTGATTCTTAAACTTGAACGAAAAGATTTGTATGAAAGAATTAATCGTAGAGTCGATCAAATGCGTTCAAAAGGATTGCTTGAGGAAGCTAAAGGTCTGATTGAATACAGAAATTTACGAGCCTTGCAAACGGTTGGATATCAAGAAGCATTTTCATATTTAGATGGATCAATTAGTTTGAAGGCCTATCTCGAGGAAATCAAAAAAAACTCTAGAAGATATGCTAAACGCCAAATTACTTGGCTTAAAAAATATGATTGTCCTTCCTTTTTGCCTACAGAAATCAACGCAATTGTGAAGCACATAGAAGATCAACTGAAGCAAAACTCCTAAATATTTCAATAAATCTCCTTGTACTTTTAGTCATAAATTAAGCTGTAATATCTTACCTTATGGAGCCTAAATTTGAAATCTATAGTTTCATTATTTCAATGGCAATTAATCAATAAGTCAAATGAAAAAATTAATTTTCCCTCTTTTAACCTTGATTTTATTTCAAGGTTTAGCGATTGGTCAATCGACAGACCATCCTTATGAAAGTTATTATGACGCTCAAGAATGGCGACACATTGGTCCCTTTAGAGGAGGCAGATCATGTGCTGTAACTGGTGTTCCGAATAAGCCCCTTTTATATTATTTTGGATCGACAGGTGGAGGGGTTTGGAAAACCACAGATGGAGGTCAGTCCTATTCCAACATATCAGATGGATATTTTGGAGGTTCAATCGGATCAATTGAAGTCAGTAAAAGTGACCCAAATGTAATCTATGTTGGTGGAGGTGAAAAAACCGTAAGAGGCAATGTTTCTTTTGGATACGGTGTTTGGAAAACGGTCAATGGAGGTAAAAGCTGGACACAGATGGGTCTTGAAAAAAGCAGACATATTCCGAGAATTAAGGTACATCCTGAAAACAGCAATGTTGTTTTTGCTGCAGTTTTAGGTGACCTTTATAAACCGTCTGCAGAAAGAGGAATATTTAAATCTAATGATGGAGGAACTACCTGGAAAAAAGTATTATTTGCCAATGAAAATGCTGGAGCGGTTGATTTAATCATAGATCCCAATAATTCTCGCATTCTTTATGCAACTACTTGGAATGTCCGTCGAACACCCTATTCCCTTTCAAGTGGAGGTGAAGGATCTTCGTTATGGAAAAGTACAGACTCTGGTGAAACATGGACCGAGATTAAGAGCAATAAGGGTTTGCCCGAAGGTGTCTGGGGCATTTCTGGCATAACTGTTTCACCTGTGAATTCAGATAAGCTGTGGGCAATAATTGAAAATGAAAAAGGTGGTGTTTATCGATCTGAAGATGGTGGGGAGACCTGGAAACTAATTAATGCGGAAAGAAAGTTACGCCAGCGAGCATGGTATTACACACGAATTTATGCTGACTCACAAGATGAAGACATCGTTTATGTTTTAAATGTGAGATACCATAGATCTACAGATGGTGGAAATACCTATGAAACATATAATGCACCTCATGGTGACCACCATGATCTTTGGATAGCACCGGAGGACAACCAAAGAATGATCATAGGGGATGATGGAGGAGCGCAAGTAAGTTACGATGCGGGAGATAACTGGAGCACCTATCGCAACCAAGCTACAGCACAATTCTATAGAGTAACGACAGACGATCATTTTCCTTACAGAATATATGTTGCTCAACAAGATAATAGCACGCTAAGAATTGCTCACAGAAATAACTCTTTTGCAATTACAGAGTCAGATTGGGAAAGTACAGCGGGTGGTGAATCTGCTCACATTGCTATTGACCCCATGAATAATGACATTGTTTACGGAGGTAGCTATGATGGATTCCTTACGAGAAAAGACCATGGAACTGGATTGACAAGAGCTGTTAATGTATGGCCCGATAATCCGATGGGACATGGAGCGGAAGGTATGAAATATAGATTTCAATGGAACTTTCCCATAATCTTCTCTAAACATAATCCAACCAAACTCTACGCCCTCTCTAATCATGTCCATGTTTCAGAAGACGAAGGACAAAGTTGGAAAATTCTGAGTCCAGACCTGACTAGAAATGAGCCGTCTAAACTGGGATCTTCTGGAGGACCAATTACCCAGGATAATACAAGTGTAGAATATTACTGTACCCTATTTGCAATATCTGAATCACCTACAAAGGCAGGCACTTTTTGGGTCGGATCTGATGATGGACTTGTTCATTTAACACGGGATGATGGTGAAAATTGGACAAATGTCACCCCTCAAAAATTACCTGAATGGACACAGATCAATGGCATTGAAGCTGACCCACACAATGAGGGCGGATGTTATCTAGCTGCAACAGCCTATAAAAATGGAGACTATACTCCATACCTATTCAAAACAGAAAATTTTGGTAAAACTTGGACAAAAATAACTAGTGGCATTCCCAATGAACACTTCACAAGGGCCATCAAGGTAGACCCAAATCAGAAAGGAATGTTGTACGCAGGAACAGAAAGCGGAATGTATGCTTCCTGGAATGATGGTCAGAACTGGCATCCGTTACAAATGAATTTACCCCTAGTGCCTATTACTGATCTTGCGATAAAAAATGACAATCTTATCGCTGCGACTCAAGGTAGAAGTATATGGCTTCTAGATGATCTAAGTGTTATTAGGAAGGCCAACAATATAGAAGGGACAAAACCACATTTATTTAAACCTCTAGATTCTTATCGCATGAGAGGCGGTCAAAATAAAAAGGTGAAAGGAGCAGGTATAAACCATCCCAGTGGGGCTATGTGCTTCTATCATCTTCCTAAGCTAGAAGAAGAAGATAAGATCGATCTTACTTTCTTGACACTAAATGGAGACACCTTAGCTAAATTCTCTAATCAAGAAGAAACAGAGAAATACAAGTTAGAGCCAAAGGAAGGATCGAACTTTTTCAATTGGAATATGAAAATGGAAGATGCGGAGAAATTTGAAGGAATGATTTTATGGTGGGGATCTTTAAATGGTCCAAAAATTCTTCCGGGCACTTACAAGGTAAGCTTAAATGTTAATGATCAAACTCAAGAACATGATTTTGAGGTTTTGAAAGATCCGAGGGCAGAAACTGATGATGCTGGTTTACAACATCAATTCGATTTTATCAGTGAGATTAATGATAAGGTAAGTGAGGCACATATCGCCATCAAGGAAATGCGTTCAATTAAAACTCAAATGAATGGGTTACTTGAAATGCAAAAAGATACTGTATTAGAAAATAATTTTAAACAGCTTGTTGGAGAACTGGATTCTTTAGAGATGTTGTTGTATCAAACCAAAAATCAAAGCAGACAAGACCCGTTAAACTATCCCATCAGATTGACTAATAAATTAGCACACATTAATTCTTTGGTGCAAATCGGAGATTATCCACCAACAGAGTCAATGATTGCCGTAAAAGAAGAATTGGTTGCGCAAATTGATAAAGTTCTATTCAAATTTTCTGAACTGAGAGCGGAAGAATTGCCTAAAATAAATACGCTGATCAAAGAAAGAGTTACAGATTTCATTAAAGTCAAGGAGTCAAGTAAACCTTAGATTTATATATTTGAACTATGAAAAAAATATTGGTCGCCAATAGAGGAGAAATTGCAATACGAATCATGAAAACGGCGAAGCAAATGGGGATAACTACCGTGGCTGTATATTCAGAAGCTGACGCAAATGCACTTCACGTTCAAATGGCAGATGAGGCCTATTGCATCGGCCCTGCACCTTCTAAGGATTCATATTTAAATCAAAAGAAGATTATTGAGGTAGCTAAGTTGACCAGCACGGACGGGATTCATCCAGGTTATGGTTTCCTAAGCGAAAATGCAGTTTTCGCTAAATTAGTAGAAGATAACGGAATCACTTTTATAGGACCAAGCCCTCATTCCATTTCAATCATGGGAAGTAAGTTGGATGCAAAGGCTGCAGTGTCAAAATATGATATTCCTATGGTCCCGGGAACAGAAGGTGCTGTAGACTCTGCGGCAGACGGAAAAAAAGCAGCGAAGGAAATTGGTTATCCAGTACTTATAAAAGCTTCTGCTGGAGGTGGTGGAAAAGGTATGAGACTGGTCGAAAACGAAATAGAATTTGAAGAGCAATTCAATCGAGCCAAAAGCGAAGGCTTGTCTTCTTTTGGAAATGATGAAGTGTTTGTTGAAAAATATATCACCTCGCCAAGACATATCGAGATTCAAGTACTTAACGATAATCATGGAAATGGGATTTTTCTTTTTGAAAGAGATTGCAGTATTCAAAGACGACATCAAAAAGTCATTGAAGAAGCCCCAAGTGCAAAAATCGATGAAAAAACTCGAAATGCCATGGGCAAAGATGCTCTAAAGGTTGCCGCTTCTTGTAATTATTCTGGAGCAGGAACTGTTGAATTTATCATGGATGCCAATGGGAATTATTTCTTCTTGGAAATGAATACAAGACTGCAAGTTGAGCACCCGGTTACTGAAATGATCACTGGAATTGATTTAGTCGAACAACAAATCAAGGTGGCTAGAAATGAAAAACTAGCTATTACACAAGAAGAATTAAGCATTACAGGCCATGCCATAGAATTGAGGGTGTATGCAGAAAATGCACGAGAAGGTTTCAAACCAAGCATTGGAACATTGGAAACTTATGCGATTCCAGAAGGTGACGGTGTAAGAGTAGATCACGGTTTTAGTCAGGGCCATGAAATACCTATTTATTATGACCCTATGATTGCCAAACTCGTTGTTTGGGGCAAAGACAGAACAGCAGCCATTGATAAAATGACAAAGGCGATTTCAGAATATAAAATCAAAGGCGTTGAAACCACACTTGAATTTGGCGAATTCGTTTTAAAGCACAAAGATTTTATCAGCGGCGCTTATGACACCAAATTTGTCCAAAATTACTTTAATGACTTTTTGGATGCTGATAAAAATAGTGAAGCCTTAAGAATTGCTGCGCTCTTATCTGTCGAACACTGGAACAAACACATACAAAAAGTATAAAAAATTAGCTGGTAGTAAAGCTAATTATTTTAACAGGCGTGCCCCACATGGCGATACCCATCATTTCTAATGGTTGCATTGTTAAGTCGAACAATACCCCTTTGGTTTTTAATTGTTCTGGCAGATTCATGGCTAAATAATTTTCGCCATCTTCAGAAATTAGTCCCCAAAATCCTCCTTCAAGATCAATAAATTCTGCTTTACATTTTTTCTGTATCATTCGTGTATTTCAAATGCAGCAGGCTGTTTACTGGCGATTTTAGAACCGTTTAATTGTCCTATTAATTGACTCTGTTGTCTCACAGTTTCTTTAAGCATTTTAAGCTCTTTTAACTGCTCAATACTTTCAATATTTTGAACTGGTCTAAAATGATTGATACGAGTCATAAGAGTGTTGACCTCTTTGATCTGATCAATTGAAAGGCTTAATGGTTCATAGTACTCATTATCAGCAACCAAGGTCACAATGCCCGCTTCCTTATTTACACTTTGTACTCGACGAATCATCACGTTATTCTGAGTAACAAATATGTAAACAAATTGCGGTCGAATGTTATGAAGCCAGAGTGTTGAATCCATCTTACGACAAATAACTTTATCGTTGGAATAAACCGTTGGCTCCATACTATCTTCAAGAACATCAAAACATTTGAGTTCACCTGAATTGTAAACTTTATCTGGAATGTTGAAATGCGGTATTTCTACCCTACGGTCCTCATCCGTTAGGCCTTGGATATAGTCTTGTTGAGAGTTGGATGAAATGTACAGAATTGGATTGTGATTATTGTCATCAAGGCCACTTTCCCCAGTGTCCATTCCTAGGAACATTGGTTCTTGACCATGATGCAAATAATTTGGATTACAATTGTAAAGATTAATGAAATCGTTCATGATCTTCAAGGTCACCTCCCTCTTCGAATGTAGGATATCACTCATACATTGAGGATGCATATCTAATTTCAGAGCTATCTGTTTATAAGAGTTACTTTTTCCAGATGACTTTAGGTGCTTAATGCAGCTTTGGAAGTTGGAGGTAATTTGATGGACCATTTAAGATTCGTTTTGTTATTATAAGATCAATATTCAACTGATTTACAAGCACAATATATGATAATTACTTTATATATAAATAATATATATGTGTAAATTTTTTCTTGTTTTACTTACGCTAGTGGTTTATTACTTATAATTAGTAAGTTATATATATACCAAATAAGTAATATATTATTTTTTAAATAAGAATTTTTATTAATATATGCTTTTTACTTAAATAAGGTCCGCCTTCCGATGACTGAGCAGATGGGGCAAGCATTGGGGTTATGGCCCCTAGCAGGGCAATATTCTCTCCCGAAAAATATGATTTGAAGGTGTAGCTTATTCCAAAGCTCTTCATTAAAAAGTTTTTTTAAATCACCTTCCGTTTTTGTTACATTTTTACCTGTGCTCAAGGTCCATCGATGGGCCAATCTATGGATATGTGTATCCACTGGAAATGCTGGAACATTAAAAGCTTGAGCCATGACGACAGATGCAGTTTTGTGTCCTACTCCAGGCAATTCTTCTAAAGCTTCGAAACTCTGAGGCACTTTGCCAGCATATTTATCTAGTAGAATATGTGACAGATCATAAATCGCCTTGGACTTCCTCGGTGCCAAACCGCAGGGTCTTACAATATTCTCGATTTCCTTTGGCGTTAACAATATCATTTTTGATGGGGTACTCGCTTTCGCAAATAAAGCAGGTGTTGTTTTATTAACACGTTCATCTGTACATTGAGCAGAAAGTAATACAGAAATCAGCAAACTATAATTACTGAAGTGATCTAGAGGTATCGGAGTCTCGGGATAATACTCCTCTAGTTTCTCGACAACGAAATTCGCTTTTTCTTTTCGTGACCATTTATAACTCATACATGATGTTCTAATAGAAATTTCATAGTGTCTACACCATCTGCATAGTCTTCTAATTCTGGAGATTGAGATTTGCCGAAAGGCAGAACAGAAATATCTTTAAAATTACAATTACTTACAATACATTGAATTTTCTCTGAAAGGCCCAACAATTCCTTCTGCACCTCTGCTAAATTATCATAATAACTAAAATGGATGCATGATATTCTTGAGTAAATCGATGGTTCTTCTAAAGCAATAAGACAGTCATTGGCAAAAAATTTAGTCTGATTTAAAAGAAAAATGGCGTAGTTATAATCGAAATTATTTTTATACTTGTTATGCAACGCGAGCGCCTTCCATTCTTCATAAACTTCCAAGATTAACTCAATCGGATAGCCTTTCGGCAAATATAACTTAGATACATTTCTGCACCCCATTCCAAAATAATAGAATATATCTTTTCCTAACTCCGTCAATTCCTCTCTAGAAGTCCCTTCTTTAAGCACCGCAATACTGGTTCGATTCTTCCGAATGATGTTAGGAATTTTGCCAAAATAATAATCGAAATATCTTGAGCTATTGTCACTTCCTGTAGCAATAACTAAATCGGCTTCATTTAACCGCTCTCTTTCTTCAAATTGTCCAGCGCATTCTGCTTCTGCTTCAATCAAAAACTCAATAAAAAGCGGAATCAAAATTTTATCCTTGTCAGAATATTTAAGGTGCATATTGTGCCCTGCTAGGAACCCACAGATAATGTCATGAATTCCTACCATTGGAATGTTTCCCGCTAGGACCAAGCCCAAGATTTTAGGCTTTGAAGTTTCTGGGAATGAATATTTAACCAACCAAGAATCCAATTGTTCTTTATTGGTGAATTTATCGGTAACACCGGAAATTGCTCTTTCAATGTTTTCTTGAGTAAACCAAGGATTCTCATACTCTGCCTTCCGCTTTGCTGACTGTACTCTAAGGTCCTTATTATCTGAAAATTTCTGCCCAGCCTTAACCAAGGCATTGACTCTATGTTCCAATTGAATCATTTACAAAAGTTCTTTTCTTGAATTTACATAATGCCTCCACTTATCCATCGCCTCCTTCATGTCTTCTGGCAATTCAGCTTCAAAGAACATTTTTTGATTTGTTTTTGGATGTATAAAACCCAAGGAGGCGGCATGTAATCCTTGTCTAGGTAAGACCTTAAAAGTATTATGTACAAATTGTTTATACTTACTGAACACGGTCCCCTTCCTTATTCTATCCCCTTCATATTTTTCATCATTAAAAAGTGGGTGGCCTTGAGATAACATATGAACTCTGATCTGGTGAGTCCTACCTGTTTCAAGAATGCACTCAATCAAACTAACATAATACATTGGTTCAATCACTTTATAATGGGTCACTGAGTATTTTCCTCCTTCTTCTTCATCATAAAGTTTCATTCTTTTACGATTGTAGATATCCCTCCCTATATATCCAACGATGGTATCTTCCGCCGGTTCTGGTTGACCCCAAACCAAGGCTAAATATTTCCGCTCAATGGTGTGGTTAAAAAATTGCTTTGATAGATGAGTCATTGATTCAGGGTTTTTGGCAATCACCAAAAGGCCTGAAGTGTTTTTATCTATTCGATGGACAAGTCCTGGTCGGTCCATTGGATTCCCATCCATTACTGGCAACTCAGAATTCTTCCCTAAATAATAGGTCAATGCATTAACCAAGGTACCACTCCAATTTCCTATACCAGGATGGACAACCATTCCTGCTGGCTTATGAACAACCATGATGTCGTTATCTTCATACCTAATATCCAATGGAATATTTTCTGGACTTACAATCTCTCGTTCTCCTTTAGACTCAGGTAGAAAGATTTTAATAAAGTCCAAGGGTTGGATTTTATAACTAGCTTTTTTCTCTTTAAAATTGATGAGTATGCTACCGTCTTTAACCGCATTTTGAATTCGATTCCTTGATACCTTTTCTAATTTATCAAAAAGGAATTTATCGAGGCGCATCGGAGTTTGGCCAGGATCTACAACGACGTTGTAATATTCCACGAAACCTTTTTGCTTCATTAATTCTACACATTGCTCTTCGTTCATTTTCCGTTATTAAAACCCAAAGGTTATTCCTAGACTTGTTGATATAAAATTAATCTGTCCCCTTCTAAGTCTGAAATTATCCCATGGAACATCATTTCCTAAATTTTCTGAGACATAATATCGTGCAGAGGTGCTACTATGAAAATTAACATTCCAATGTATGGCTGATAAAAAAGCAACATTGTATTGGATACCTACACCCAACATATAACCAATAGAGGCATGATAGGTTTCGTAACTTAGGTTGCCTTCTTCTGCTCCATCGATGGTCTCCAATGATTTAGTATAAATATGGTTGACTCCAATTTCACCTTGAACATATGGCTCGAGTTTATCCGTATAGAAACTCGTGAAATATCTTATTCCCAATCCTGTGTACAGCATCTTTGTCGTCGTTGCTGTCGTTACGTCAAAATCTTCAAAATCCCCAAAAACTATGTGATCCTGTACCAAGCGATCAAATCGAAAGTTGTGAATTATAATTCCAGCCAACAAAGCATCATTCCTTTTAAACGATCTGAAGTAACTTACTTTGAATCCAAGTTTCACTTCATCAACATTATCAATCATTGGGTCGATGGCTTGATTTAATGAAAAACCGATGTCTAATAAGGAGTATCTCTCAATCACATAATTTGTATCTTGTTCCTCTTGGCTAAAGCCAAAATTGGATGCTAGCAGCAAGACCAACAGAATCCTAATTATATTTGAAGCGTTTAACAACATTTGCATTATCTAAATACAAATATATGAAAACTGATGCTCTAAAAATTAAGTCAATTTGTTCGCAGGAATGGAAACATGAAAATTTAAATGAGCCGCACATATTGCCGATATATAACACTTCTGCCTTTGTATTTGATGACATACAGGATGGGATCAAAATATTCAAGGGTGAAAAGGAAGGTTATGCTTACTCTAGATACAATAACCCAACCTTGGCAACAACTGCAGGTAAATTGGCTGCAATTGAGTCCATTGATTCCTCAAAGGAGGCATTTTGTCTTTTGACGGGTTCCGGTATGGGTGCTATTTCAACGATGCTTTATTCTGTTCTGGAGCAAGGAGACACAATCCTTACGCAAGCTGACTTATATGGAGGAACCACTGAGTTGATGCAATCCATATTTAGTAAATTTGGAATCAAGAGTTTAGTCGTTGATTTAAGAGATGAAGAATCAATACGTAAGATCCTCTCTAAACAGAAGATTAAATTAATCTATACCGAAACTCCTTCAAACCCGCTTCTCTCCTGTGTAGATTTACAAAAGATTTCGAGTCTAGCAAAAGAACATGGATGTATTACAGCCATTGACAACACCTTCGCTACCCCTTTGCTGCAAAGACCTTTTAATCTAGGCATTGATTACATCATCTACTCTACGACCAAATATTTGAATGGTATGGGAAATGCCTTGGGTGGTGCAATTCTTACGAGAGATAAAGAAGCCTATCAGAATCTGTGGCATATTGGTAAATTAAATGGAACGTATTGTAGTCCTACAGACGCTTGGTATTTATATAATGGTCTAAAAACCTTTCCCATTCGGATGGAGGAACATTGTAAAAACGCCATGACCTTAGCCGTGGCTTTAGAAAGTAATGAACGTGTGGCTAAGGTAAATTACCCAGGGCTACCCTCACATCGAGATCATGAAATTGCGAAAAAGCAGATGAGTGCCTTTGGTGGTATGTTGAGTTTTGAAGTTGCGGGTGGTCTTTCTGAGGCCATTCAATTCATGAATGCCTTAAAACTATCTACGCTTGCTCCTACCCTTGGAAACGTTGACACGATTCTTTTACATCCAGCGACTTCCTCGCATTTAAAGGTTTCAAAAGATGTAAGAGAACGAATTGGAATTGGTGATGGATTGGTTAGAGTATCTGTTGGGATTGAGGATATCTCAGATATAATCGCGGACTTTGAGCAGGCATTAAATACTTTAGCTTAAGTAACCTCTTATTCCAAGCTCCACTACATTTAAGTTTTTAATTTCGGCTTTATCGATTTCAAACTTTAGAATGGTACGCATGCCATGAAATCCATGATGTCCACAGGCTCCAGGATTCATATGCAACAAATCAAGTTCGCGGTCTGGAACCACCTTACATATGTGAGAGTGGCCACAGATGTAAAGGTTGGGCTTTTCTTGGTTTAATAGTTCATGTACACGCTTCGTGTATTTACCAGGATAACCTCCGATGTGCGTGATTAGAACCTTCAATCCTTCACACTCAAAAATCTGATTCAATGGCCAGTCGTATCTCACCTCCGCTGTGTCTATGTTTCCATAAACCCCACGTAGCTCTCCTTTAAAGTTTGATAATTGCTCGATTAAGGAATGGTCTCCTAGGTCTCCTCCGTGCCATATTTCATCGGCATCTTTGCAATGCTTCAGTATCCCCTCATCGAGGTGGCTGTGTGTATCAGAAATAAGTGTAATTGATTTCAATGGTCCTTTTAATGGCCAAAGTGACTCACCTTGTGTACTTCTTGTTCTGTTCCACTAATCAACTGGATAAAGTATATTCCATCCGGTAATTCACTGAAAGAGTATTGAAATGAAGGTGAATTAGGCGCTTTAAACTGATCAACGACCTGGCCGTTCACATCTAAAACACTGACTAAATCTATACCTCTATTTGACTCGATGTTAATCAAATCAGAAACAGGATTAGGGAAGGCTTTAGTATTGAGTACAAAGTTTTTATTGCCATAAAGATTGAGATCTACTTCTACGGTATTAGAAGCCATGGCTGTTGCCCGACCTAATTGATCGAAAGTAAATATGTCATCTAGGTCTAAGCTCATCGTGTATACACCATCTTCATCTCTCAAGCCTTGTATTTCTTCTTCAACTATAAACTTTAAAACAGCTATTGGTCCAGAGCCAGAAACCGGTTCTCCTGTTAATCTTGTATATCCTATTTTAATTTTTCCAGGTTCTGGTTGTTCAAAAACTTCTTGATATGGTGAATCATAACCCACCCAAGTTCCATCAGCCCATTGTATGCAGGCAGATGTTTCATCTATTAAACCTTCATCAATATTGAATTGGAAGGCAAGACCATAAAAATCATTTACAGGGAAAGAATCTGAACCTAAGGATATATCAATGAATAACCATTCACCTGAGTCCACTGAGGTTTGTTCTGTCGATAAGATTACTGGTGTTTCTGATATAGCATGAACTTCCTTAGAAACTAACTTGTTGAATCTACCATAGTTAGAAGAAATAGCGTCAGCATCATCGAGACTAACTACTCCATCTCCATTGGCATCTAAATTTTTAAGATCTGCAGTCAAGCCTTGATCTAAATATTCCCAATCATCTGATGCGTAACCATTCCAATCAGTAGTACCTGCACTAGATCTTTCAAGACCGCTTTGTCCTACTTCTCTTCCGAAGGTCATGAGATCTTTTAAATTTACAATACCATCGGCATTGAAATCACCTGGCCAAACACAGTCAACCAAACAAAGGCATGATCCGTCATCAGCACTTACATTTATATCTATTTTAACTACATGGCAATTACCATTCGGAGTACAGTAATTCACTTCAAAAGCATCTAGTCCAACATATCCTGGCTGTGCTAAATATTCAATTGCTTGCTCTTCTAAAACATAACTAGGCGCACAAGAAGAATTGACCACTGTACCCGCGGGTAGAACATTTATTACTCCGTTGAGTGGGTTTGTTAGTCCACTAAAGGTATATCCTGTAATTGGTGCATTGTGCTGAATGACCATGGTGTTTCCTGCGATTGCATCAAACCTAAAACTCTCTGCTCCATGTGGTACAAAATCATCTATTGAAACAAATATATGTGCTGTATGGAAAGCGAGTCCAGTAAATACCTTGTAGTAAAATAGGTTTGAACCAGATTCATCTACTCCAGGTGTATAGCTAAAATCACCATTACCATTATAAGTTAATTCTGGTGAATGATCAACGATATTGAAATCATCTCTGAAATCATTGTCAAACACATTAAATGACACTCCATCATTGATGCTTGTATATACATAATCATCTTTGACAAATGAAAGGTTAAGTTCTTTATCAACAACTACAAAATTGAAAGAACATAAGTCCCCGGCTGCATTTGCAAAGACTGCAACATCTGTTCCTGTAAATTCAGAATCTGGAGTATAGGTGAATACATTACCAGAATTTGAAATTGTACTACCATTAACAGGGCTGATGGCTAAACTGTAGTCATCATCCAAAAGATAGTAGTCAATTGATTCTTTATTGTTCACCGGTACATCAATCTCAACTTCAGGATTCACTGAAGTATTTATAAATCTTACAAGTCCATGATCTCCAGTTCCTAAATCATCTTCAGCGATATAAGACACATAGCCCATGCTTTCATTGGGATCAAAGGTGAATTCTAATTCACCGCTTGCAGTAATATTAGCAAGACCGCCTTTAACATAGGCAAAATCGGTAATTTGAAGGTTTCCATCAGAGTTAGTATCATTGGACAAAACGTCAACCACGACAGTATTACTCGAATTTGCTATTATCTCATTCTCAACCTCAACGAGCGATTCTTTTATCTCGTGTCTGATTGTTGCGTATCTAATAGATGGGAAGCCAGGAAAGAGTCCAACATCATAGTACTCAACGACGACGTCTAATTGACCTGTATAGTTGAAAGACGGGACAAATTCCAAAATGTAGTCCCCGGCACCTCCATTTGGATCAGGAATAGCGCCTACATCATCATAATCCAAAGTAGATGCTGAAACTATAATAGGTGTTCCACCAATGGACTGAAAGGGAGTTGATATTATATCATTTTTTTTACCTTTAACCACTGCAAATTCAGGGTTTAGCTGAGCTGAAAGACCGCTAACCATCAGAATTAGGAAGAGTATGTTTAAAACTTTATTCAAGTTCATGTTTGGTTAAATGTTCGTGGTTACCACAAATATAAAAATCATTGTTCACTTATCATGCCTCAACCGAGACATTTTATATGGCCTTAACATATATAATAAAATTCTATAACTAAATCAATATAATTCATTGTTAGTCAAACTTTTATATATTACAGTAATAATTACTATTTAAGTTATTCATAGATAGAAATTTAAGATATATAATATATTTAAATAAATGACAATCAATAAAATACATATTAAATAATTTTATCATTTGATAAATACCAAGATCTACAGGGTTCTATCTAAATTCTCCAAGAAGGATTTAAACCGACTGGACAAGTTTATTCGGTCTCCATACTTTAATACCAACGAAGAAGCAATCCGTCTCTTTGAAGTGCTCTTTTCTTCCATAACTAAGAACAAAGAAGTATCAGAAAAAGAGGCGTGGTCCATCATTTTCATAGCTAAAGAATTTGATTCAAGCAAATGGAGAAAAAGTTTGTCGGGACTCCTTTCTTTGGTTGAATCATTTATTGTCCAGGAAAACTTAGAAAAAGATCCATTAGCTAAGTTTGAGTATCTCTTAAAAGGAATTAGAAAGAATAAATTAGATACGATAGCTAAAAAGACCTCCCAAAATTCCTTAGTCTCATCAGAAAGAAGAAAAGAACAGTCTGGCGATTACTTCTATCGCAGATATCAAATTGAAAAAAATGTATACAACTTGACTACTCAATTTGAAAAAAAGGCTAAAAAAAAGAATTTGTCTTTTGCGGAAGATATGATGCAATTAACAAAGACACTAGACTTATTTTATCTTATTGAGAAAATGCGTCATGGCATCGAATTGCTAACCTGGAAAGGTATGTACCAATCAGAAATTGATTTCAGCCAATTTGAATTTACAGCCAAACTGATTGAAAGAAGTAACTACCTTGATACTCCAGGAGTAAATATGTACTATCAAATTTATAAGGCATATTCAAATCAAGAAAACGACAATCATTTTCACACAATTAAAAAATTGATCCAAGAACATTTAGCCGAGTTCCCTTTAGATGAACAAAGAGAAATCTTGAGTTCTGCAATTAACTACAGTATTGTAAAGGGTAACAAAGGCGATAGCAATTACATACAGGAGGCACTTCAATTTTACAACCAAGGCATTGATTCAGGCCTTTTACTTATAGATGGAGAGCTTTCACCCACAACATTTCGTAATGTAGTGATCGCAGCATTAAGATTTGGTTTTAATGAATTTGCTTCTGATTTTATTTCGGAAAAAGCACACTTAATAAATCGAAAATATAGAGATAACGCAGTAAATTTCAACCTCGCAAGAATACATTGGTACAAAAAAGAACATGAGGAAGTCATTAGTTATTTAAGCAAAGTCGACTTTGAAGATATTTGGTATAACATTTCATCCAAAACCATGTTGATAGCAACTTATTATGAACAGGAGGAGTTCCTTGTATTAGAAAATCTTTTGACCTCATTTGCCGCTTTTATTCGAAGAGAAAAATCGATGCAGGACAATCTCAAAAAGGCATACTTGAATTTTATTAAGATGGTCACGAAACTTGTCAAACTTTTTCCGATTACTAATGAAAAACTAAATAAGTTAGAGGCAGAAATCAAGGAGCTTAAACCTATGATTAGTAAGTCTTGGATCTTGGAAAAAATTGATCTTTTACGAAAATAAATTTTTATAAATTATTCAGCCCTTCTTTGTAGGTCGCCAGACATCTCTCCCGCGCAAATTTATGATCAACCATCGGTTCAGGATATTTATCGGTGCCATATTCAGGAACCCATTGTTTTACATAAACTAGATCTTTATCAAACTTCTTCAGTTGTGAGGTAGGATTGAAGATTCTAAAGTATGGTGCAGCATCTGTCCCGGTCCCTGATGCCCATTGCCATCCGCCATTGTTGCTCGCCAGGTCAAAATCTAACAACTTTTCAGCGAAATAAGACTCTCCCCAGCTCCAATGAATCAATAAGTGCTTGGTCAGGAAGCTAGCAACTACCATGCGTACCCGATTATGCATGTACCCTGTGGCATTCAATTCTCGCATGCCTGCATCTACCAGCGGATAGCCTGTTTTACCCTCCTTCCACAATTGATATTCTTCTTCATTAGTCCTCCATTCAATGTTGTCATATTTTGCCCGAAAAGCCCTTTCTATGACGTGAGGAAAACTGTCCAGTATTGTGCTATAAAAATCCCTCCATATTAGCTCTGATAAATAGGTCTGATTCAGTGATTGTGCTTTCCTTGCTTTCTCTCTTACACTGATGGTTCCAAATCGAAAATGTACGCCCAATTTACTCGTCCCATCGATGGCAGGAAAGTTTCTATTGGCATCATAATTTTTGATGATTTTCTGCGCAACTACAGTGCTTGGAATTTCTATTTCACTTCTCTTAAACTTCATTTGCGAAAGCGTGATCTCAAGGTCTCCAATTTCTTGATTTAACTGAGAGAAAAATTTTTTATTTGGATAAGATTTAAAGTAGTAGGAGCTCTTTCCAGACATTTTTGTTTCGAGCTTTTTCAACCATTTATTTTTATACGGAGTGAAGACCGTATATGGCAGACCGTCGTCTTTGGTAACCTCTTCTTTTTCAAAAATTATGTGATCCTTGAAGGTCTTGAATTGTATCGTGGATTTTTTTAGGAAGCTTTCAATTTTTTGGTCCCGTGCCTTGGCATAAGGTTCATAATCGCGATTGGTAAATACAGTTGAGATATCAAATTCTGAAGTAATGTTTTTCCAGGCCTTTTGAGGCGTATCGTAATAGACTTTTAAACTACTTCCCAGTTCGTTTAATTCAGTATTTAATCTTTGAATTTCATCGTAGAGGAAAGTAACTCTGGCGTCTTCTGCTGGTAATTTTTTTAATATCTCTTTATCGAAAATAAAGATGCACTGAACTGGAAGGTCAGATCTTAATGCGTGATAGAGGCCTGCATTGTCATGCAAACGTAGGTCTCTTCTGAACCAAAAAATGTTTATCATAAACTATAAATACTAGGAAAATGGCGTTATACATAAAATAACATACCATCAAATTATTTGTTCATTCCAAATTAGTCTAAATATCCTTGAATTCTATTAATTTTGCACCGCTTATCAAATGATAACAACTAAGAAGAAAAAATTATGATTAAATTCCGATACCTCCCATTAATTCTTGCATTTCTCATTTCTT